>ERZ1370068.8427-contig-7281_pt1 | contig 85064 bp, 135 predicted proteins | sample MGYA00561227_ERZ1370068 | MGnify/ENA primary metagenome ERZ1370068 (study PRJEB38410, sample SAMEA6850437) | metagenome | study: Metagenomic assessment of the ecological functions of the soil: analysis of the soil microbiota associated with the...
GTACTTCGTTCAGTTACGTATTGCTGTAATGCGGCGCGGCGCTTCGCCTTCAATATCGTCTCGGTCGCGATCGGCCTCGCATTTCTCTATCTGCCGATCTCCATCCTGGTCATCTATTCGTTCAATGCCTCGCGACTGGTCACCGTCTGGGCTGGCTGGTCGCTCGACCTGGTACCGCGAGTTGCTGCAACGATGCCGCCATCCTGCAGGCCGCCTGGATCAGTCTGCGCGTCGCCGCGCTTTCGGCAGCGGCGCCACCATTCTCGGGACCCTGTGCGGCCGTGGCGCTTCGTTCGTCTGGGATCCTTTCGCGGCCGATTGCTGTTTTCCGGAATGGTCTACGCGCCGCTGGTGATGCCGGAAGTCATCACCGGGCTGTCGCTGCTGCTGCTGTTCGTCGCGCTCGACGTCGACCGCGGCTTCTGGACCATCATCGATCGCCCACACCACGCTGACCATGTGCTTCGTCACCGTCATCGTGCAGTCGCGGCTCGTCGGCTTCGATCGCAGCCTTGAGGAGGCGGCGATGGATCTCGGCTGCCCGCCGCTGCAGGACCTTCCTGACCATCACGTTGCCGCTGATCGCGCCAGCGATTGCCGCCGGATGGATGCTGGCATTCACGCTCTCGCTCGACGATCTCGTGATCGCGAGCTTCACCACCGGACCGGGCGCGACGACATTGCCGATCCGCATCTATTCGGAGGTGCGGCTTGGGCGTGAAACCCGGAGATCAACGCCGATCTGCACCGATCATGATCGCGGTCGTCGCGGTCGGAACCGTTGTGGCGTCGCTGATCAGCCAAAGCGGGGCCGCGCGGCGCAGCGCGTGAGCGCTGGGTGCCCAGGTCTGATAGACCGTGGAGCCCGGTCGTGCGATCTAGTCGCTGCTGCTCTTGCCGGGCAGGCATGGCGTGCGGAGGCACGACCGTTCGCGACTACTCGCTGTCTCCCCGGTCCGCCGGTGCGGACGAGTCCGCAGGAGGCGAGTTGCCGGCGCGCCGGCGTGCACTCGCCGGTCAGATGCGCTCGATAGCCGAGCGAACCGAATCGCGGGTGCGTGCGCTCGCGCACTGCATTGAGCAAACGGAGCGGCGGCGCCAGGACCGGCGGATCAGCGCTTCCGGGTCAGGGCAGCATGATCGGATCGTCCCACGAACCCTGGACGATGAATGGCAACTCGAAGGGTGTCGCGCCCGGCTTGGGCGGTGTCGACAAGGGCGGCTGTGCCCTTCAGATCAAGCTTCGCGCGCCGGGATCGAAGCCGAACCGGCTAGCGCCGAGAACCACCGCAGCGCCTCTCGATCTTCACGTCCTCGACCGTCACCGTGCCCTGATTGATCTTCAGCGCGACCGTCGATCTTGTCGAATGGCGTGCGTCCGCTGCGGAATTCGCCGCCGCCCGAAGCGGCCGCCGCTCTAGCCGCCGCAGCAACTGCTCGACATTGAGGCCCGCAAGCGCGCCGTTCGTCCCGGTCAAGGTTGGCCGTCCCGTTGAGGGTCTGCGTCACTGCCAAGCACGCTGTCGCCGCTGCCTTCGACCACGAGCGCAATATTGCCTTTGCCTTCGAGCCGACGCAGACCGAACAACTGGCCCAGGCAGCTTTCGAGGTCGACGTCGGTGAAATTGCAGCTGCGATTTGACGTCGACCCCTTGCTCGAAATTGGCGAGCGCCATGGAGCCCTTTGATCACGCCGCCGTAGGCCTGTGCCTCGCCGACGGTCACGCACCAGGTGACCGTTACGCAGGTTTGCCGCGATCGCGGTGCGTCCGAGCTTTGGCGTTCGACACGACGACGTTTGCCGCCGACAGACGTAGATCGAGATCGAGCCCGGCAAGACCGTCGAGCGTGATGCGTCCGTTATTCCATGCGCGCTCGTTGGCGGCGAGCAGGCGGACGGTCGAAACATAGGGCGTCAGGTCGAGCGCGTCTGCGGCGAGCGTGCCTTGCAGCGTCTGTCGTCCATCGGCGGCGAAGGTGAGCACGCCTTCGGCGGTGTTGCCGTCAAGTCTCAACATTGACGCCAGACAGGCTGATGGTGCCGCCCACGACATTCGTTCGTGCCTTGATCGCGAAACGGCCGAAGCCGCCGCCAGGCAGCGGCTTCTGTCCCGCCCAGATCAACGCATTGCGCAACGAGGCGGCGTCGGCGGCGAGCGTGCCTTCGATCTTCAGCGTGGGTTTGAAGCTGATTGCGCCTTCAAATGCGGCCTTCATCGGCGTGCCGGCGATGCGTAGTTTCACGCCGCTGCGGTTGCCGGCACAAGTGCGGCGGCAAAGTCGGCGAGCGTCAGGCTCGCGTCCATTGGCGCATCGTGCCAGATGAATCGACCGGTGGCGCCGAAGCGTCTTTGAGATCGACGGCCAGGCCAGCGAGAATTCCACACCGTACAGTGTCTCGTTGAGCTGCCGTGCTTCGTCGCGGATCGTCGACGGTGCCGCCGTCGATGCGCATTTCTGAAAACGCAGCGAGCCGATGCGTCGCCGCCTGGCTGCGCGTCAGTGCCTCGATCAGGCCCGACCAGTTGGATTGGCCGTTCGGCTGAAATTCGATCATGATTCTCGGATGATCGAGCGAAACGTCGGCGATCTCGACGCGACCGATCAGCAGTGGGAAAACCGCAAACGTGCCGTCAAACGCTCGGCGATAAGGGCAGGCTGCTTCGGCATCGCCAAGTGCGACATCAGCGAAGTTCGACGCTGCCGCTCGGAAACAGCGAAACGCTGGCTTTGCCGCGCAAGACCGGATCGAGTCCGGTAACCTCGCGGATCTCCGCCCAGGCACCTGTTGGCGCACCGTATCGGCGGATATCAGGTACCCGGCGGTCGTGAGCACGGCCAACCCGCCCGCGATTGACCGCGAGCAGGATAAATCCCAGGCGTTTCAAGCCGGGTGGCCGTTGTCAAAGGGGAGGATTCCGGTTGTTTCGGTGCTGTTGGTGCCGGCGGACTATGGCATCGGTCCCGCTAGCCGCCAACCTTGGACGGGCTCTGTGACCCTTTCAAGGCTGAGAGATCAAGCGGTTAAGATTACCACGACAGTCGCTGCTATTGGCGGACGCGCGCATCTAGCGATCTCAGCGATCATCTTCTTGACGATCGCCTCGCCGAACGAGTCGAAATCCTTGGCTTCGAGCACGAAGCTCCCGGGCCCGCCGATGACATTGTCGCGGTAGTACTTCGTCAGCCCGCCGGGCGGATTTGTGTGCTCGGGATTCCAGGGCAGCGGAGTCTCGCTGAGGATCACCAGTCCGTTGATGCTGATGCCCAGAGCGCACGGCCTCATCGCGCGCCTGTCCGACGTCGCGGCCCGCATTGTTCGTCCCATCACCGGAGACGTCGATGGTGCGGCCGCTCGAGCCTCAAACGGCGCGCGCGCGAGCTGGGCCACGGCGGCGTCGATGCCGCCGCTGATCGACGTGCGATCAGCAAAAGAACGCGGCGATTCGAGGCAGCCGGTCACCGAAGGCCTGGGCCGCTTTCGGGCCGTCGATCACCATCCAGTCGATCACGACCTTCTGGTTGCCGAATCCCGACCACTCAGAGGAACAGTACGCCGATGCGGCCGCGCCGGCCCGATTGGATTGCGCATCAAGCACGCGGGATTGACCAGTGCCGCGGCATACCCTTCGCGCTGGAGCTGAAATTTCTGGCTGTCGACGCTGCGCGAGACGTCGGCCGCCAGAACCAGAAGCAGGTCGACGGGCTCGGTCCGCTGCGGGCGATGCGGTAAAGATTGCGCTCGCAAACGCGCAAGCGCGATGCGATCGCGCGGCAGAACAGTCTGGCTCATGCACTGGAGCCTCAACCGATTTTGAAATCAATGCGCCAGCACACGGGTGGTTGGAAATGCCACCTCGACGAGCGTTCCATCGCCGACTTCGCTGGCTATGCTGGAAGCGGGCGTGATTGGCTTCGGCCAAAGCCTTGGTGATCGGCAGACCGAGGCCGCTTCCGGTTGAGCCCCATTGCGCCGCGGTGGCGTCTGCCCGACGGAAGGGCTCGAGTGCTGTCTCGAGGTCCTCCTTCGCTCATCCCGGTGCCGGTATCGCGCACGCGCAACACCACCTCCTGGTCGTCGGTCAGCGCTGTCGAAACGATCACCTGACCACCTGCACCTGTGAACTCTGATTGAATTCGACAACAAGTTGAGCGCGATCTGACGCAGCGAACGCGCATCGGCGATCGATTTGCGGCAGGCTGGCAGCTAGCGCCGTGCGGATAATGACGCGCTCGCGGTTGGCCTGCTGCTGCATGATGGCCACGCATTGCTGAAGCAGATCGTTCAGATTGACGCTTACGAAGGTGAAGATCAAGGATTCCCGCCTCGATCTTCGACAGGTCGACAAGATCGCTGAGCAGCGAGATGAGATGCCCGCCGGATGCGTGGATATCGCTGAGATATTGCCGGTAGCGTTCATTGCCGATAGGGCCGAAGCGCTCGTCCATCATCACTTCGGAAAAGCCGATGATGGCGTTGAGCGGTGTACGAATTTCGTGGCTTATCTTGGCGAGAAATTCCGACTTGGCGATCGAGGCTTTCTCGGCCGCCTGCTTGGCGCTGTTGAGTTCCTCCGCGCTGCGCTTCCAGGCGGTAATATCGCGCAGCACCGCGCACAGCTTTTCGCCGCCCTCGATACGGCCCATAGTGATGTACAGCGGAACGAGACCGCCCTGCCGCACGCGGCCGATCGCCTCATAGCCGGCATCGAGCATGCTCGCGCCCCGGCTGTGTGCATCAGCCGGTCAAGATGTCTCGAGCGCGGCAGCGGCGGCTTTCCGGCGCCAAGCAGATCGTCAGAGTGAGTGGTTGGCGAAGTCGACGGCAGTCGTAACCGAACAGAGCTTCGTGCGCTGCGGTTTGCGGAAAGGATGCGGCCGGTTACGATCGAGCATCAGCACACCATCGGTGGCGGTATCCAGAATTGCCCTGAGCTCGCGATTTTCCCATTCGGCGTCTGGGATACGGCGCATCCGTGGCCTTTCCTCGCCGTTCCAGCTCGCGTATCGACCATCAGCACGAGCGCGTTCTCGTTGTTCCAGGCCGCGCTGAACAAACGGCCGTCGACTGGTTTCTGCGTGCCGCTGACTGTAGCAATCGTCAGCGATTTGCCCGCGCCCTTGCTGTCCGGCGACGAAGACTTGTCCTTGCTCTCGATGAACAAGCTGTCGAGACCGCCTGCTTCGTTCAGCTCATCCAAGGTGGCGTAGCCGGTCCACTCGAGGAATGCGCGGTTTGCGTAAATCAGCGTGCTCAGGCGATAGACCAGGATGCCCACCGGCAGCCGATCGAGAATTGGCCGGCTCTCCTGGATGTCGGGAAGCATTTTCGGCGGTTCACGCGCCGGCTGAGCGACGGGGACGGGGGCTCGGTCGCCGAAATCGTCTGAGGCAGGTCGTGGACCGACCGCCTGGCGGCCTCTTCAGCGCGTTCGCTGAGTTCGCGGGCCAGTTCCGGAATGCACTGTGCTCGCGTGCATCGAGTTTCGGCTCCTGTGCACGAGGCTCGAAGGGGAACGGAAGAACCATGGCTGCCGGATCCTCTTCCGACGGAGCGGGGATCGGAAGGCTTGATCGACGCCGTGCTGCGGCTCTGCTCCAACGTCGCGGCAAATGCCGAAGCCGCGGAAGCCCTTGAATTGCCGCTCGCGGTCGAACACCGGCAGACCCGACATCTCGACCACCATCTGGTCGTCCGAGATCATCGAGCGGCCAAAGCAGGACGATCCCGCTGAAGGTCTGTCTGCGCGGCCATGGCTGCAGCGATCTGGCCCTGCGGCATCAAGCTTCAGCGTCTGTGCGATCTCGGCTCCAGGTGCGATCAAGCAGCTGCGGATGTCTTCGGTCCGAGAGCTCGGAGAATTCCTGGGTTGCGAGGCTGAATCGACCGTCCGCATCGGTCTGCCAGACGAAGCGCAAAGGCAGTTGGTGCTGGCGTGTTGCCGAGGGTGCGGAATCCGACGTTCTCAGAGCCATGGTAGCCGCCTCTGAATCGATGCTCGACGTCGCCGCAGGTTCGGCGAAAACGACGAGCAATGTGAAGGTCGATCCGGCGCCGAGCTTCAGCATACTGATTTGTCCGGCAGGAATCTCGCCTTCGGCAACTCCGTTCACACTTGCTTCGCGCGCGAGCTGTTCTGCGCCAAGCGCGAGCAGGTCGCGCCGTTCGCCAAGGAGCGTGTGCGCCGCTGGCCGCGCTTCGATCAGTTCGCCGTCGGCCGTGAACATGGCGGCGGGGCTGGCGATGTCCGCCAGCAGACGGTGCGCGTCGGTCGGGCAAGGCGATCTCGCGCCCGGCGCGTTCGGTGGCCACGATCAATATTGCCGCGGCGTTGTCCGCGAGCGTGACGCGCGAGCACAGGCATATCAACATACCACCGAACGCCGCACCGAAGCCACGCAGGCGTTCAAGCCGCGGCGCTCCTCCCTGCGGGAGTGTGGCGGCGAGGCGCGTCGACCTGAGCGGCTGCCGGATGCGTCGCATTGAATTGCCGCGCAGCCACGGCGCCCGGTGAGGCAGCGTCGAAAATTGCCGCGCCTGCGGGTTGGCCCACAGAATGTGCTTGGCGTCGGAACTCCAAAGCCAAACCGGCGCAGGAGTTGAGCGCGTGCGCCGCCAGCCGCGGATCACGAAGATATGCAAGCTGCAAATTGGCTTCCGTCATCCCGGTGTCGCAGAATTTACGGCTAATAAAATCTTAATACGGCCGGTGAAGAGCGGCGTCCACGGCACAACTGGTGGCCACCCGATCCAAGCAACAATATCGTTAATGCAACTGAGTACGCATGACTGGCACGTTCGACATGCCGACCTAGATATAGTTGAGGCCGCCGTCGGCGGTGGGAGGACATGCAGGAGGAATGTCATGGCGAAGGAAGGCAACGCCGGCTTCGAAATTCCGGCGGACATGCGTGCATTGGCTGAAAAGAGTGTCGAGCAGGCCAAGCAGGCATTCGATATTTTCATTTCAGCGGCTCAAGCACGCTGTCAGCACCGCTGAAAATCAGGCTGCGACGCGCGCAAGCCGGCGCCAAGGAAGTGGGCGAACTTGCGGTGGATTTCGCCGAGCGGAACATCGCCTCGTCGTTCGAATTTGCGCAGAAGTTGCTGCAGGCCAAAGACCCTAAGGACGTCATGGCGTTGCACGCGGAATATGTGAGTACCCAGATCGCCGCGCTCACCGAGCAGGGGCAGGAACCGAGCAAACGAGCGGCAAAAATAACTGGGCAAAGCACCCAGCATTGATAACGCGGCCGCCAGATGAGGGTTCCGTTGAATCCGGCGAGGACTGCGCGGAACGCTGCCTATGGTAATTTGTGCGATGCAATATTTTTATTGCATTGCACCAAAAGTCGAGTGCTATAAGCGTTGATACACCTTAGATCGCGGCAGCATCAGGAACGCAGGTGCGCTGCGGCTACGCAAAATGGGGCGCAATTGCCGAGGGTGCAGGGTCCTGAAGGATCACGCCCTCCGCCAGCCAAGGACGATTGCTCATGCCTGAAACCACTGCTTCATCCGCAGCGCCAAATCAAGCCAAAGCCGGTCGCTATCGCTGCGCCCGCTTTCGAGATGCCGAAGTTCGAAATGCCCAAGTTTGAAATGCCGAAATTCGAAGTTCCGCCTGCGTTCCGCGAGTTCGCCGAGAAGGGCATCGCGCAGGCCAAGGAAAACTACGAGAAGTGTCAAGAGTGCGGCCGAGCAGGCCACCGATGTCCTCGAGGACACCTATTCCACGGCCTCCAAGGGCTGTGCGAGCTACGGCCTCAAGGTGATCGAGACCACGCGCGCCAACAGCGATGCCGCCTTCGATCTGATGAGCGAGCTGATGAGCGCGAAGTCCTATGCCGGAGGTGGTCGAACTCTCCAGCGCATTTCATGCGCAAGCAGTTCGATGCGCTGATTGCGCAGGCCAAGGAACTCTCCGAGCACGCGCAGAAGGTGGCGACCGAGACGGCCGAGCCGATCAGGAAAGCATCAGCAGCACGTTCAATAAGGCGGCCTGACCTCTACGACGTCAGCGCCTGGAATTAGTGGGTGCGAAGCCCGGACGCAAATGCCCGGGCTTTCGTTTGTCGGCGCAGGTGGTCTGCAGGAGCGCTTGCCAAAAGGCCAAGCGGCACCTAGGTTCCGCCCGCTCGGATCGAGCATCGAACGAAGCCGATCGCGCGTGCAGGCGTAGCTCAGTTGGTTAGAGCGCTGGTCTGTGGAACCAGAGGTCGGTGGTTCAAGTCCACCCGCCTGTACCATCCTCCGTCCGCGAATTGCTCGAAACGAAAACGCCGGCGATAATGCGCCGGCGTTTCGTATTGACCTGTCGTCCTGAGCGTCTAGCGCCAGCTGTAGCAGCCATTATTGCGCGGCGGCGGTGGCGGAACGTTGCGCGCGGCGGATAGGGACGCGGGCCGCCCTGCGGTCCGCCGAATATCCAGTCGAAGAAATTGTTGCCGCCGCCATAGCTGTAGCCGCCGCCGCCATACATGCCGACCGGCATGCGCACCGGCTTGGACGAGGTCTGGTCGCGCGCTCGACCGCAATATCGGCAACCTTGCGCTCGTTGCTCTTGAGGATCGCGATACATCTTGGCGTCACGGCCGTAGACGTCCTCGCGCAGCTGCAGCTTGCCGGCATCGTCCACGAAGGCGGTCTGATAGGTCAGGTGCACCGGGATGAATTTCGGGAAGTTGATGTTGATCTCGCTGCCGCCGAACATCGATTCCAGACGCGCCTCGGTGTAGCGCTCCTTCGGCAGCACCAGCGACAGCAGCTTCTCGCCGTAGGTCAGCGGATTCTGCACGCGCATGCAGCCGTGGCTGAAGGCGCGCTTGTCACGCGAGAACAGATGCTTGTCCGGCGTGTCGTGCTGGTAGACCAGGAACTTGTTCGGGAAGTTGAAGCGGATGCGGCCGAGCGCGTTGCCGGCGCCCGGCGGCTGCGAGATGTGGATCGTGCCGTCGGCGTCCTGCGTCAGCTTGAGGCCGATGCGGTCGAGCGCCTGCGGGTCCTGCTCGCAGCGCCGGCAGATACTCGTTCTCGATGATCGACGGCGGCACGTTCCAGGTCGGGTTGACGGTGATGAACTTCATCTCCGCGCTGACCATCGGCGTCGCGCAGGTTCGGCTTGCCGACCACGATCTTCGTGTGCCAGTAAACCTTGCCGTCGTTGTAGAGCGCTCAAGCGTGTAGTCCGGCACGTTGACGACGACGTGCGGGTTGCCGAGATCGCGCGGCAGCCAGCGCCAGCGCTCCATGTTGACGATGATGGTGTCGATCGGATCGGCGGCGGCGCCTGGCGCACTTCCTTGCGCTCGCCGTTGAGCGCGCGCGACGGTGTTCGGGCCGAGATTGCCGTCGACGTCGATGTCGCTTTCCGTCTGGAAAGTCTTCACCGCATCGCGGACCGCGTCGTCGTAAAGCGGATTCTCTTTGTCGCCCGCGATGTCGAGGCGTTTGCGCAGTGCCACGACGCGCGCATCTTTCATGCCCGGGCGGAGAATCTTGCCGTCCGGCACATGGACGCGCGGTAGCTCGGGCTTTGCTGCGGCCTTGGTTTCGGATGGCGACCGGCCCTTGCGCAGCTCGGCGAGCTTGGCCCTGAGCGCCTTGAATTCGGCCTGCGGCGGATTGTAAGCCGTCGAGTACCTTGCCGGCATCGCTGCCGTCGGCGAGCTTTGGCCAAAACGTCGGCTGGTTCAGGCGCGACCAGGTCGTACTGGATGTCGGAGCCGACGCGCGTGAAATGGATGCGGCCGATCTGCGCATGGCGCGCAAACGTGAGCGCTGGAAGCGGTCAGCTTGAGCTCGGCCTCGGCCAGCGCGTCGGCGGTCGTCGCAGACTTGAAATCAGGCGTCGGATAGTCGTTCGGGTCGAGACCAACCGCGTCGGCCTGACGCGAGATAGGCGATCGCCGCCTTGGCGCGATCGTTGACCGGCATTGTTGCTGACCCAGAGCGGCGCGTAGTTGTGCGAGCTGTAGTAAGCCTCGATGCCCGCGCGATCGGCCTTTCGGCTGACGAGGCGATCAAACTGACGTGCCGCGTGATCAGCTCGCGAAGCTTCTCGCCGACAGCGTCCGCGGGCGCGGCGTTGGCGGCCGCTTTGGCCGGCTCGGCGGGAGCGGTTGTGGCGTTCTGCTTCGGCTCGTCCTTTGCGTCGGAGCCGGAGCTGCCTGCTTGGCGGGCGCTTCGATGTCCTTGGCCGTCAGCGGCGGCAGGGAGCGTCGTGTCCGGCACAGGCACGGACGCAGTGGTCGGGTTTTCGCGTCTGCTGCGCCACGCCAGCATGGCTGGACAGGGCCAGTACCAGGACCAGCGCCGTCGAGGCCAGCAAACGGTCAAATCGAAGACTTTTCACCACGTATCTCCCAATACTTGTCATGGGGCATGAGGCCCCGATAAATGTTCGAGCCAGTTTAACTGATAGCGCGCACCGAGTTACGTTTTTCCCAACAGCCCAGCGAGAACAGGCGTCAACTGTGGCTATTTTGCACGAGCGAACAGTTCGAACAGATTCAGGGAGCTTTAAGCTGGACAGGCAGGCGGAGCGTAAGTCAACAGGCGTCTGGGTGCTAAGGTTTCCGGGCGCTCTTCCGAGCTTATACCCATGACTCTTATCGTACGGCACGGTTATGGCGGCCACCATGACAAACACGTGATGGCTCCTCATGAAACGGAGCCCCTTGCGGCCACGCCGGGCTGCGATAATCTGCCCCAGAGCCGCCCGTCATGAATGCGGCCGAAAGGAAACGCCATGGCTTGGACGACCCCGGTTCTCGTTGAAATCTGCATTGGACTCGAGATCAACGGCTACCTGCCGGCCGAGTTCTGACTTTCTGACCGTTCTTCAAGACCCCGTTAGATGGGGCGCCTCACCGCCATCGTGCTTGGGTCGGCGGCCGGAGGCGCCTTTCCGCAATGGAATTGTCGGTGTCCGGTCTGCGCCTTGGCGTGGGCCGGTGATCCGCGCGTCAGCCCTCGCACCCAAACCGGTATTGCCGTATCCGCGGGCGATGGGCGCTGGACGCTGATCAACGCTTCTCCTGACCTGCCGGCGCAAATCCGCGCGACACCCGCCCTGCACCCACGTGGCGGCTTGCGTGGCAGTCCGATCGACGCCGTCGTCCTGACCGGCGCGGAAATCGACCAGATCACCGGGCTACTCTCCTTGCGTGAGAGTTCGCCCTTCACGCTTTACGCCACGCCGGCGAGTCACGCGGCCCTTGCCGCCAACGCCATGTTCGGCGCAATGGGCATGATGGCACGGCGAGCGGTCAATCCGGGCGAGCGTTTCATCTTGGCGGGAGGTATCGAGGCGACGTTGTTCATGGTGCCCGGCAAACTTCCACTCTATCTCGAGGGCGAGGCGCCCGAACTCGATACCGAAAGCGCAGCCAATGTCGGCATCGAATTGCACCGCGAGGGAGCCCGCATGGTGTTTGTGCCCGGCACCGCGGCTAGTGACCGCTGCAATGCGCGAACGTTTCGCGCGCGCGGACGTCGTGGTGTTCGACGGTACGTTGTTTACCGATGACGAGATGATCCGCACGCACACCGGACATAAAACCGGTCGTCGCATGGGCCACATGCAGATCGACGGCGACGGCGGCTCCCTGAACGCCTGAGCCGGACTGTCGGCGCGGCGCATATTTGTCCATATCAACAATACCAATCCGGTTCTGATCGATGGCTCGGCCGAGCGTCGCAAGGTTGAGAATGCCGGGTGGCAGGTCGCCGAGGATGGTATGGAGATCGTGCTGTGAAGTTGCTTTCTCCGGACGAGCTTGAAGCCGCGCTGCGCGACGATCGGCGCAAGGCGTTACCACCGCCTGCATCCGTTTCACGGGCTGTTGCATGGCGGCAAGTGCAGCAGGGGTCAGGTGCAGGCCTGGGCGCTTAATCGCTACTACTATCAAGCGATGATCCCAATCAAGGACGCGAGTCTCATCGCGCGCTGCGAAGATGCCGCCGTGCGCCGCGAATGGCGATCGCGCCTTGTCGATCACGATGGTGAGCGCGAAGGTGACGGCGGCATCGCGCGTTGGCTCAAGCTCACCGACGGACTGGGGCTTGAACGCGGTTATGTCACCTCGCTGCGCGGACTGCTGCCGGGCACGCGTTTTGCGGTCGAGGCCTATGTGCGTTTTGTACGCGAGAAAACATTGTTGGAAGCGATTGCGTCGTCGCTCACGGAGATGTTTTCGCCGGTCGTTATCAGCGAACGGATGACCGGCATGTTGGCAAATTACGACTTCATCACGCGTGAAACGCTGAGCTACTTCGACAAACGCCCGCCGCAGGCCCAGGCGCGACGCCGATTTCGCACTCAACTACGTCAAGCGCGAACGCCAGAACGCCAGAACAGCAACAGGCGGTCCTTGCCGCACTCGAATTCAAATGCGGTGTGCTGTGGACGATGTTGGACGCGCTGTACCACGCCTATGTAGCGCCTAAACACGTACCGCCGGGCGCTTTCGTGCCGGAGAACCACTGATGGACACGCCGGAAAGGCAAGTTTCTGGCAGTGCTTTTCCCCGGCTTCCGCGCGGCGTACGGTTGACGCACAACGAAGCGCAGGGCGGCTGGGTTCTGCTCGCCCCGGAACGTGTGTTCAAGGCAGACGCGATCACGGTCGAGATATTGAAGCGATGCACCGGCGACGACGACCTTCGATGCAATCGTGGATGATCTCGCGAAGGCGTTCACGGCGCCGCGCGAACGTATCCACGCGGATGTCGTGAATCTGCTCCGGCTCGCTTGCGGATAAAAACTGCTGGAGTTTGATTGAGTGACGACAGCCGGCGCCAGCTTGCCCGCGCCCCTCGGCCTGCTCGCCGAATTGACACATCGTTGCCCGCTCGGCTGCGCCTATTGTTCCAACCCTCTGGCGCTCGACAAGCGCGGCGACGAGCTCGACACCGCCACGTGGGGCAGGGTCTTCCGGAGAGGCGGCCGCCCTCGGCGTGCTGCAGGTGCATCTGTCCGGCGGCGAGCCGGCGGCGCGACGCGATTGCCGAGATCGTCAAGGCCGCGCGCGAAGCCGGTCTCTACAACAATCTCATCACATCTGCCGTCGGACTGACTCTGCAGAGTCTAGCCGTGCTTGCGGACGCTGGCCTCGACCACGTGCAAATTTCCATCCAGGATAGCGACGGGATCTCGGCCGATCACATTGCCGGTTACCAGGGTGGCTCCGCGCAGAAGCGCGCAATCGCCCGGGACGTGGTCAAGCTCGGTCTGCCGCTGACCATCAATATGGTTGTGCATCGCGCGAATATTGGGCGCGTCAGAATCGATGGTGGAACTGGCGCTGTCGCTTGGCGCCAGCCGCGTTGAAATCGCTCATGTTCAATACTACGGCTGGGCGCTCAAGAACCGGGCCGCTCTGATGCCCACACGCGAGCAAGTCGACCAAGCTGTTCGTCAGGTCGCGACGCTCCGAACCAAGCACCACGGTCAGATCGTCATAGATGCTATCGTGCCGGATTATTACGCGCGTTTTCCCAAACCCTGTGTCGGCGGTTGGGGCCGCCGCTCGCTCAATGTCACGCCGGCAGGCCGGGTGCTTCCGTGTCATGCCGCAGAAGTCATTCCCGGTCTTGAATTCTGGAATGTGCGCGAGCACTCGCTCGCCGACATCTGGCGCACCTCGCCGGCATTTTTGGCTTTCCGCGGCACAGACTGGATGCTCGAGCCTTGCAAATCGTGCTCACGGCGCGATCAGGATTTTGGTGGATGCCGGTGCCAGGCCTTCCTCCTTACGGGCGATGCCCGGGCTGCCGATCCCGTATGTCACCTGTCGCCGCACCATGCGCTTGTGGAAGATCTCGCAGCGGCGCGGGAAGATGCCGCCTACAGCTATCGTCGGTCCTGACCACGCCGACCTGCCGGTTTCCGATTGCAACAAAGCGATGAAAGGTGGAGACTTCGCCCGAAGGGGGCGCGCTCCGGGGCCGTTCTCGTCTGGACCACGGAAGTAAAGCGTCTCCTCTTTAGGGAGGAATTCGATGATTCCGTGTGTCACGGCTCACCGGTCTGTTTTGCTTGCCGGCACGGTCGCCGGCATTTTATTAGCCGTACCGGCTTTTGCTCAGCAACCACCTGCAACCGCACCGGCCGCCACGCCCCCGGCTGCGGCACCGCAAGCGTTACCGCCCGGTTCGCCGTTGATCGGCCGCCCTGCAGGCAATGAGGCGGCCGCCAAGCTGGCGCCGATTGCCCCGCCACCGATACCAACGGCCGCCGACAAGCTGCCGGCCGCCAAACTCAAGTTGCCACCTGGTTTCAATATCGAGGTCTATGCGAGCGGCATCGCCAACACGCGTTCATTGCGGGTCGGCGACAAGGGCACAGTGTTTGTTGGAACTCGCCTAGGCAACAAGGTCACCGCTATCGTCAAGAAAGACGGCAAGACCGAGATCAAGACCAATTGCCGAGGGCCTCTATCGTCCGAACGGGCTCGCCTACCACAAGGGCACGCTTTACATCGCCGAACTGTCGCAGATCTCCAAGATCGACAATGTCGAGGCCAATCTCGACAAGCCGCCAAAGCCTACGGTGATCTATAGCGATTTACCGAAGGATGAGGCGCACGGCTGGAAGTTCATTGCGATCGGTCCCGATAATAAGTTGTATTTGGAGGTAGGTCAGCCGGGCAACAACGTGTTGCATAGTCCCGCGCATGGCCAAATCCGCCGCATCAATCTGGACGGAACCGGCGCAGAAGTGGTCGCCAGGGGCGTACGTCACTCAGTGGGTTTCGACTGGAATCCGGCGAACAAGCAACTCTATTTCTCCGATAACAGTCGCGATTGGCTTTCGGAGGATACTCCCCAGGACGAGCTCAACCGCGTCACCAAAGACGGGCAGCATTTCGGCGCGCCCTATTGTTACCAGGGCAATCTTCTCGATCCGGAATTCGGCTGGGGTCACTCATGCCGCGAGTTCGAGCCTCCGGTCATGCTGACCGGTCCGCACTCCGCCGGCCTTGGGCTGCGCTTTTACACAGGCAAGATGTTTCCGGCGAAATACAAGAACGCCCTCTTCCTGGCCCGTCACGGCTCGTGGAACCGAACAACAAAGTTCGGCGGCGACGTCATCGCCATCTACCTGAACAAGGATGGCACGGTGAAATCTTCGGAACCGTTCATTACCGGCTTCATCGACAACAATAACTATATTGGTCGCCCGGTGGACGTGGAATTCATGGCGGACGGTTCCATGCTGCTGTCCGACGACTGGAACGGAGCGATCTATCGCATCACCTACGGCAAGGCCCAGGTTGCCGGCCGGTAACGCAATTGTGGGCCGGGGACTCCTTGTCCCCGGCCATTCTCGTCCTTAAACGGGAAATCATGTCGGTCATGTCTTTACGCGCCGCATCTCTGCTGCGGTGGTTCTCTTCTGTGCAGCCAGTCAGCCGCTGCTGGGCGACACTTTCGCGGAGCGCATGGCGCCGTGCCTTGGGTGTCATGGCGAGAATGGGCAATCGCCACAGCCGGTCGTTCCCTCGCTCGGCGGTCAACCGGCACCCTATCTGCTGATCCAGCTTTATTTGTTTCGCGAGAACCAGCGCGCTTCTACGTACAGAAAAGACGATCACATGGTCGAGATCATGTCCGAGATGACGAAGGGATTCACCGACGACGATCTCCGCACGTTTTCAGAATTTCTTTCCAAGCTGCCGCCGCCTCCCATTCCCCAGGTTCCGGCAGATCCTGTTCGCATGCAGACCGGTCGCGCGCTGATCACGGAGCATCGTTGCAATAGTTGCCACAAACTCGATTTGACCGGCCGCGAGAGCGTTCCGCATATTGCCAACCAGCGCGAGGACTTTCTTGTAAAGACACTTCGCGAATATCGCGACAATATCCGGCACGGCTACGATGGCGTCATGGCCTCCGTGCTGGCTCCTGTCGACGACGCGCAGATCGCCGATCTTGCCTATTACATCGCGCGTTTTCGTTAATCGAATTCACTCAAGACTGGACGCTAAAAAACCGGACCCCTATGGGGCCCGGTTCAGTGATTGCCGACGTGGGGGCCGGCAATGTCTTCCAGAGGGGAACATGCTGCCTGCCGGCGATTCTGGGAGGATATCCATCCGGCAAAACAGCGAACCACAAGTATGCGAAGCGCCCTGCACAGCGACAATGTCGCTCGCCGCATGACTGCCATGCGCAATCGCAATTCGTCAGAATCCGACGGCTTCCGCGGCCTTGGATTGTCAGTCGCGAAAATTTTACTGCACAAGTTTGGTCTAAATCTCAGAAGTGCCAGCGCTGAGCGTTGGCGACCAGGAAATCTCGAAAAACCTGAATACGTGCGACCGACTTGAGCTCTTCCGGATAGACAAAGTATGCGTCGAGCGCGAGCGTGTCGGCTTCGCCGAACAATTGAACCAGGCCGCCGTTTTCTTCGACGAGATAATCCGGCAGCACAGCGATACCGAGTCCACGCTGGCAGGCGCGCAGGACCCCGAGAACGTTATTGACGGTCAGATGCGGCGTGCGCGGATCTTTTCCATCGCGGCCGACTTCAAGGAGCCAACGCCGGTTTTGCAAGTGCGCGGGTACCACGCCGCCACCAAGAAGAACAATGCGATGCTTGTCGAGTTCGTCGTGCGTCCTTGGTGTGCCGAACCGTTTGAGGTAGTCGGGCGAGGCGTAGGCGTGAAAATGCACCGAAAACAGCTTGCGCTGGATTAGGTCGGGCTGCGTCGGTTGTCTTAGACGGATGGCGACATCCGCCTCGCGCATCGCCAGATCCAGCTCCTCGTCGGAGGTGATCAGCGTGATGTGTATGTCCGGATAGAGATCAAGAAATTCTCCGAGCCGCGGCGTGAGCCAGTGCACGCCGATGCCGGGTGTGGTCTGCACCTTGAGCTCGCCGTTCGGACGCTCGCGGCTGTCGGTCAGCTTGGTGCGTGCCGCCTCGAGCTTCATGAAGACTTCGTGCGCGGTGCGGTAAAGCAGTTCGCCCTGCTCGGTGAGGATCAGGCCGCGCGCGTGTCGGTGGAAGAGGGAGACCGAGAGCTCGCCTTCCAGGGCAGAGACCTGACGCGATACCGCCGACTGCGACAAGCCGAGCCGCTCGCCGGCATGCGTGAATGAGCCAGCCTCAGCCGCGGCGTGAAACACCTTCAGCTTGTCCCAGTCCATCGTATTGTTGGGTGCAGCCATTGTTATTCTGCCGCCGCACGTTGGTGTTCGTGCGCGGCCAGGAATTTCTCCGCTTCGAGTGCGGCCATGCAACCTTGACCGGCGGCGGTGACGGCCTGGCGATAGATGTCGTCGGTTACGTCGCCGGCGGCGAAAACGCCGGGTACGGACGTGACGGTCGAGTTGCCGCCGGTGATGATGTAGCCGGACGGCTTCATCTGCACCTGACCGACAAACAGTTCCGAGGCGGGCTGGTGCCCGATGGCGATAAAGACGCCGTCGACGCGACGTCTCGGTGACGGCGCCGGTTTTCACGTTCTTGAGCCGCACGCCGTTGACCTTCAGCGGATTGTCGCCACCGATGACATCATCGAGCACGCTGTCCCAGATCACTTCGATCTTGGGATGCTTGAACAGGCGGTCCTGCAGGATCTTCTCGGCGCGGAATGCATCCCGCCGATGCACGACCGTGACCTTCGACGCAAAATTAGTCAGGAACAGCGCCTCCTCGACAGCGGTATTGCCGCCGCCGATCACGACCACTTCCTTGTTGCGGTAGAAGAAGCCGTCGCAGGTTGCGCAGGCCGACACGCCATAGCCTTTGAATTTCTGTTCGGACGGCAGATCGAGCCACCGCGCCTGCGCGCCGGTCGCAATGATCAACGCGTCGGCAAGGTAGATGTCGCCGGAATCGCAAATGAGCCGGAACGGCCGCTGCGCCAACTCCACCTTTGTTCACGTGATCGGTGACGATGCGCGTGCCGACGTGCGTGGCTTGCGCCTGCATCTGCTCCATCAGCCACGGACCCTGAATGACATCGGCGAAGCCGGGGTAGTTCTCCACGTCGGTGGTGATCGTGAGTTGGCCGCCGGGCTGGACGCCCTGAATCAGGACCGGCTCTAGCATGGCGCGCGCGGCGTAGATCGCCGCGGTGTAGCCCGCTGGCCCCGAGCCGATGATCACGACTTTGGCGTGGGTCGTCTTTGGCATTGTGCACGCCCCCTGGACGGGCATCTTTTAGGGCGCTTATCGCCCGGGCGGCCGGAGCACCCGGCTCTTTTCCCAGGCCCGATGTATGGCTTTCGAAGCGGAGCTATGCAAGATACGCAACCCGCCACACCCACAGTCTTGCCCAGACGCATGATCACGATCGCACGAGCGCGCAATATTGTTTCGCGAAATAATATTTCGCGGTATGAATGTTGTCAGTTCCGTCCGACCCAAGAGGAGCGTCCGTGCCAGCCCGACTCGACTCCATCGATCGCAAAATCCTCAAAGAGCTGCAGGCGGACGGCCGCATCACCAACGTGGAGCTCGCCAGCCGCGTCGGTATTTCCGCGCCGCCCTGTCTCGCGTCGCGTGCGCGCGCTGGAGGAGGCCGGTTACATCAAGGGATACCGCGCGCTCCTCGACGAAAAGAAACTTGGCTACGAGGTCACGGTCTTCGCGATGGTGCACCTGGCGAGTCAGGCGGAGGCGGATCTTGTCGCCTTCGAGGAGTTCGTGCGCGCGCAGCCGTTGGTGCGTGAATGCTGGATGCTCTCGGGCGAAATCGACTTTGTCCTCAAATGCGTGGCGCCTCGACCTGAAAACCTTCCAGGCCTTCGTCGAAAAACTGACCGCCGCGCGCAATGTGCGCAACGTGAAGACGTCGCTGACGCTGCGCAATTCAAAGGATGCGGCCATGGTGCCGATGGACGAGTAAGTCTGTCGTTGCTCGCCTGGGTATCGTTTTACACGACAATTCGCGCCCGCTAGCATCACGGCATGGCGAAGGTTTTCATCGGCGCAGCGGCGGGCTTTGCCGGCGACCGAAGCGATGCAGGCGGCCCGGTGGTGGACTCACTTGCCGCTGCCTCCGGTCCGCGCTTCCTGATGTACGAGACGCTGGCCGAGCGCACGCTGGCACTATGCCAGCTCGAGCGTCGGCAGAATCCGCTGCGCGGTTACAGTCCCGCGCTCGAGCGCATGTTGCCGCCGGTCCTCGCGCGCTGTCTTGCGGCCGGGATCAAGATCATCGCCAATTTCGGCGCGGCCAATCCGACGGCAGCTGCGCGCCGCATCGAGGAGATGGCGCGCGCTCTCGGCGTTCGTCCGCCATACATCGCCGCAATCGAGGGCGACGACATCGCCGGGAAACTCTCGGCGAATGAACTCGCCTCGCGCAGGATCGACGGCGTCGACCTCTCGCGAGCGCAGGAAATCATCTCGGCGAATCTTTATCTCGGCGCGCAGCCGATCGCGCAGGCGCTTGATCAGGGTGCCGACATCGTTGTGACCGGACGCGTTGCCGATTCCGCGTTGGCGCTCGGGCCATTGCTGCATGCGTTCCGCTGGCCCGCCGACGACTGGGACCGGCTCGCGGCCGGAACGCTGGCCGGCCATTTGCTCGAATGCGGCGCGCAGGTCACAGGAGGCTATTTTGCCGATCCTGGATACAAGGACGTGCCCGGGCTGGCCGAGGTGGGCTATCCGATCGCCGAAGTCGATGAGACCGGAGAGATCGTCATCACCAAGCCCGCCGGCACCGGCGGTGTGGTCGATCGCCTGACCGTGATCGAGCAGACTGCTTTATGAGATTCACGATCCATCCGCTTATCTCGCGCCCGATGTTGTTCTCGACCTGACGGCGGTCGATGTCGCGGAGATCGGCAAGGATCGCGTGCGCGTTCCGGTGCGCGGGGCAGGCCTGCGCCGGAAACGTTGAAGGCGACCGTTTGCGTCGACGGCGGTTTCCTCGGTGAAGCCGAGATTTCCTATGCCGGACCGAATGCCGCGGCGCGTGCGCAACTTGCCGCCGAGGTGGTGCGCGCGCGTGCGCAAGCGCCTCCCTAATCTCAATGTCCGCATCGATGCGATCGGAGTCCGCAGCGTGTGGGGGCCACGGACTCGCCGACCGATCTGCGTGGCGCGCAGGCAAATGACATTCGTCTACGCTTTGCGGCCGAGTCAGCCAACGCGGCTGATGCCGAAATCCTGCTCGACGAAGCCGAGGCGCTTTATTGCGCTGGACCGGCCGGTGGGGCAGGGGTCCGCAGGCGCCTCACGCCGCGCCTTGCCAGCGCGTCATGTCTCATCGAGCGCCGTTTGCGCGCAGCCGCGGGTGACCATGCTGGGAGCCCCGGCATGACGCGCAGCGTCCGCTTGCAGGAGATTGCCAGCGCGCGCACCGGCGACAAGGGCAACCGGCTCAATCTCGTCCTTGTCTGCCGGGATCCGGCGCACTATCCGATCGTGGCAGCACAAGTGACAGCCGAGCGCGTGGCTGAAGTTTTCGCCGCACGCAAGCCGACGCGCGTCGTCCGTTACAATCTGCCGAGGCTCGCGGCGTTCAATTTCGTTCTCGACGACGTCCTCGAAGGCGGCGTCAACGCCAGCCTCGGCCTCGATGGGCACGGCAAGTCGCTGTCGTTTCTTGTGCTGGATATACCGATCGAAATAACTGCCGACGCACCGCGCCTGCACGACGGGGAAAAACGCTCCATCCGAGGGACAGTATCATGAGAAAGTTGATTGCAATTTCTTTGGCCCTTATCGGCCTTGTCGCCACGTTAGGCGCGCGGGCGCAGGACGCTTATCCCTCGCAGAATATTCGTTTCGTGGTGCCCTTCACTGCCGGTAGCGCGACCGACACGCTGGCGCGGCTGCTGGCCAATCGGATGTCGACTACACTCGGCAGAAACATCGTGGTCGAGAATATCGCTGGCGGGAACGGCATCCCTGCATCGCAGAACGTGGTGCGGGCGGCGCCCGATGGCTACACGGTGATGGTCACGTCCAACACCACGCACGCGGGCAACCAGGCTTTGCTGAAGAAAGTGCCCTACGACGCAGTTGCCGATTTCGAACCGATCACCAAGCTCGGCACCATCACGCTTGCCTTGGTCGCGAGTCCCTCGGTGCCGGCCAGCGACCTCAAGGAGCTGATCGCCTACGCCAAGGCCAATCCGGGCAAGCTCACATTCGGCGCCGGCTCGTCCTCGTCGCGCATGTCCGGAGAGCTTCTGAAAACAATGGCCGGCATCGACATGTTGTATGTGCCCTACAAAAGCAATCCGCAGGCCGTGACCGACTTGCTGAGCGGACAGATTTCCCTCTTCTTCGGCGACGTTTCGACGGCGTTGCCTCCCGTGCGTGCCGGCAAACTGAAAAGCTATGCGGTGTCGGGCATCAAGCGCTCGCCGCTGGCTCCGGATCTTCCGACCATCGACGAAGCTGGACTGAAGGGATACGAACTGACTGCCTGGTTTGCCGCTTACGCGCCGGCGAAAACCCCGAAGCCAATCATTGATAAACTGAATGCGGAATTTCGCGAAGCTTTGCAGGACAAGAACGTGTCTGAAAAATTGCTTGCGGCCGGCATCGAGCCGGAAGCGAGCGCGCCCGATGAACTGAGAAAATTCCAGGCGCTCGAAACCGAGAAATGGAAAAGATCGTCGCTGACGCGAAAATCGAGCCGGAGTGATGTTGAGCGATCTGAGTTTCTTCTAGCTCAATCCGGCTTTCCGCATTCCTTCGAGGAAACGTTCCATCAACTCGGGCGTCTGATAGGGGACGTTGCTTCTGATCCAGTCGATCGAGAGGTGAGGCTGTTGTCGCCGCACCGTTGCAAGAAGGGCACGGGCTTCCTCAACTTGTCCCGCTTGCGCCAGGCCCGCGCAACGCAAGCGATGCGCACCTTGGAAGCCCGGCCGAATCCGCGCGGCTTCAGTCGTGTAGCGGGCAGCGTCTGCATATCGTCCGGCGGTGTAGTGACTGACCGCGATCGTGCCGAGGCACAATGCTGTCATCGTATCGAAAGGGCTAAGCCGGATTGCATCTTCCGCATGCTCGATCGCCTCCTGGTCCTGACCCGCAAAAGCCAGTCCGTGTCCGAGGTGAGCGTGCGCAGCAGCTGAATTCGGATTGAGATCAAGCGCCCTGCGGAACGCCGCGATCGCTTCTTCGGTCCGCTTCTCCATCAGAGCCCAATAACCGAGCGCCGTGTGTCCCCAAGGGTCGCGATCGTCAAGCGCGATCGCACGGTCTGCGTGCTCGCGGCCGGCGAAAGCGTCGCGTACGCGATCGGTCCATCCCATGTGCGCGGCAAACATCAGGGAAAAGGCCAATAGACTTCGGGCAGGCGCATAGTCCGGATGGAGCGCGACGGCCCGCCTGAGGGTATCGATTGCCGTCTCATAGTCTTCCTTCGTCATTCGCCAGAAATGGGTCTGAGCGCGGGCCACCAGTTCCCAGGCTCCGAGATTTTCCGGCGAGCGCGATAGCGCGCGCAGGCCCTCAGCGGTCAGCAGGCTTGGTTCGATGGCTGCGGCGACGCTGCGGGTCAGTTCGTCCTGCACGGCAAAAATGTCACCGAGTTCGCGGTCGTAGCGTTCGGCCCAGTGGTGGGCGCCGCTGATTGCGTCAATCAGCTGCGCGCTAATCCGGAGCTGTTTGCCGGCGCGGCGTACGCTGCCTTCAAGCACGTAACGCACACCCAGGTCGCGCGCGACCCGCGTCACGTCAACCGCTCGACCCTCTGTAGACGAAGGTCGAGTTCCGGGCGATCACGAACAGCCAGCGGATGCGAGACAAACCGGTAATCAGGTCTTCGGAAATGCCGTCGGCAAAGTGGTCCTGATCAGGATCATCGCTCATGTTGGCGAACGGCAGCACCGCAATCGAGGGGCGGTCCGGAAGTTCCAAAGCCGAGCGTTCAGTCCCCGCGGCCGCTCGCCGCGCTGCGTGTGCCTTTCCGATGAAGCGATATCCGCGCCGGTGCAGCGTCTCTATGTAGCGTGGGCGCCTTGCATTATCCCTAAGCGCTTTTCGCAGCTCCTGGATACACGTCACCAGTGCCGCGTCACCCACTTCGCTCTTGTGCCACACGGCGGCGAACAATTCGTCCTTCGTGATGACCTGGCCCGGATGCCCCGCAAGAAAGGACAATAGTTCGAGCGCCTTGGGCGTGAGTCGCACTTCACGCGCGCCGGACATCAGCCCGCCGTTGGGCTCAAGCCGGAAGTTCCCAAACGCAATAGCCTGATCTAGCATAGGTTTTCGCCGTTTGAGCCTAGCACAGGCCGCCTATAGAAATCCTGTTTCTCGCTTATGACATTGCCGGCTTCCGCTCTTAACGTCTAACGTCCCGGTCAGCGTCAGAACGACGCGCAAATTCCCTTCGACGCGAGGACAATTGGAGACGGGAAGATGGTTCGAACACGATTCAGCGTCGCTGCTATCGCTGCGGCCGGCGTTTCATTGGCCCAGCCGGCCTTCGCACAAGTTGACGACGGCAAGCTCGGCAAGGTGCATTTCGAAACGTCGTGCACCCCTGAAGCGCAGAAGCTCTTCGACCAGGGCATGTTGTACCAGCACTCGTTCTGGTTCCGCGCGTCGCAAAAGGTTTTCGAAGATGTGCTGAAGGCCGATCCCGAGTGCGGCATTGCCTATTGGGGTATTGCCTTGAGCTTGTTGCTTAATCCTCATGTTCGCAACTCCCGCGAAGAATCTCGCCGAAGGCGCCGCGGCGATCGCCAAGGGGAAGAGTGTCGGCGCCAAGACACAACGCGAACGCGACTACATCGATGCGCTTCGCCAGTCATTTACGCGGACCACGACAAAGTCGGTCATCGTCACTCGCACGCAGGCCTATGCGAAGGCGATGGAGCAGGTTGGCGCAGCGCTACCCGAATGACGATGAGGCGCAGATCCACTACGCGCTGTCGCTCAATGCGTCGGCTTCCGCGGCCGACAAGACCTATGCGAATCAGCTCAAAGGCGCGGCGATCCTCGAGCCGATATTTGCACGCCAGCCGCAGCATCCCGGTGTCGCGCACTATCTGATCCATCTCTACGACTATCCGCCGATCGCCGAGAAGGGGCTCAATGCGGCGAGAATATATGCAAAAATCGCTCCGGACGCCGCGCACGCGCAGCATATGCCCTCGCATATCTTCACGCGCGTCGGCTATTGGCAGGAGTCGATAGACTCCAACAAGGTCGCGCAGCGTGTCGCAAAGGAAGCGTCCGATTTGCACGATCAGCTGCATGCTATGGATTATCAGGTCTATGCCTATTTGCAGCTCGGCCAGGACGGGAAGGCCAAGACTCTGCTCGATGAAATGCCGAGCGTGACTGGCTTCACGGAGACGTTCCTCGTTGGACCCTATGCGCTCGCCGTTTCGCCCGCGCGTTATGCGATCGAGCGAGGTGACTGGAAGGCTGCTGCTTCCCTGGAGGTTCGTCCCAGCCCGTTGTCGCAGGTGCAGGCAATCACCTATTTCGCGCGCGCGCTCGGGGCGGCTCGCTCGGGCAATCCCGAAGCTGCGAAGGTGGACATCGCCAAACTCGTCGAGTTGCGCGACAAGCTGCACGGGCGAAGGACGCGTATTGGTCCGAGCAGGTCGACATCCAGCAGAAGGTCGCGTCCGCTTGGGTGCTCCATGCCGAGGGCAAGTACGACGACGCGCTCAGCGCCATGAGCGCCGCGGCCGATGCCGAAGACAAAACCGAGAAACATCCTGTGACGCCGGGCGTGCCAACGCCCGCCCGCGAACTTTACGGCGTGATGCTGCTTGATCGCGGCAAGCCAACGGAAGCGCTTGTTGCCTTTGAGGCCACTTTGAAGAAGGAGCCAAACCGGCTTCGTGCCTACGTGGGCGCGGCAAAGGCGGCCGAAAAATCCGGCGATGCGGCCAAGGCGAAGGAGTATTACGGCAAGGTCGTTGCAATTGCCGCCAATGCCGACACGACTCGTACGGACGTGGCCGACGCCCGCGCGCATCTGAGCCGTTGAGGCGCAAATGAAGTCCGGCCGGAGAGAGATCGTGAGAGCAGCCGTGCAGCTGGCACTGCTCGGCGCGCTTGCGATTCCGGCCGTCGCCGAAACGCTGGAAGTCCTCGGCTACGCCGGGGTGCTCGGCGAGTGGGAGCTCACCGCCAACGTCACGGGAGATGACAGCACGAAGCCTCTCGTCGGTCCCTTGACGATGACGCATGTCGGGATTTGCACGGTCGACAGCCCGGAGGAAAAGAAGGGCGAAATCCGTCTGCAGATTTCACAACCGGCGTCGCGGATATCGGCAACGTTATTGCTCGACGGCGTCGAGTGCACATACAGCGGCCGGCTGTCGGATTTCTATTCGGGAACCATGAACTGCCCGGCGCGGGCGCCCGTACCGCTGAAGATCTGGCTCAAGTAGCAAACCAGTAACTGCACTGGCTCTTCCTCTGTCATGCCCGCGCTCGTCGCGGGCATCCACGTCTTCACGGCGAGGCAACAAGTAACACCTGGATGGCCGGGATAAACCCAGCCATGACATTACGGGCTTCCTAGAAAGCGGATTAGCGCCACTCGATCTTCTTCACGGCATAGGCTTTGGCGCCGCCGGGCGTGTTGACTTCCACCGACGTGCCCTTGGTCTTGCCGATCAGCGCCTTGGCGAGCGGTGAGGTGACCGAGATCTTGCCTTTCTTGGCATCGGCCTCGGGCTCGCCGACGATCTGCCACACCTTCTTCTCGTCGGTGTCCTCGTCGACCAGCGTCACCGTCGCGCCAAACGTGATCAGGTCGCCGGACAGTTTCGACACATCGATAATATCGGCGCGCGCGAGCTTGTCTTCGAGCTCCGCGATGCGGCCTTCGTTGAGCGATTGCGCCTCCTTGGCGGCATGGTACTCAGCGTTCTCCGACAGGTCGCCGTGTGTGCGCGCGTCGGTGATCTGCTGAATGATGCGGGGGCGCTCGACCTGCTGGCAATGCTTGAGCTCGGACTCGAGCGCGGCGTAGCCGGCGGCGGTCATTGGAAGCTTTTCCATCGTCTCATCTCCTCCTGGCGGGCGCCCGAAACAACCTGAACGACCTTCAGCGCCGCCAAGCCCCTTTCAATCCCGTCAATTCGACTCGTAATTCGACTCCGGCCACGGTCACCCGCGAAACCGGAGCCATGTAACGAGGGGCCGGGCAAAAAGTCCTGTCGCGGCCAGCTTCACCTGATGCCGCGACTGTGAACTTACCGGCGTCACTCGTGCCGCCGCCCGGGTCTCATAGGCGAAATGCCTTCAGCCCCGGCCGTCGAAGTAGCTTTGCAGCGCGTGTACCTCGAGGTCGCCCTCGAGATAGGCCTTGATGCCCTGCGCCGCAGCGACGGCCCCTGAAAGAGTGGTGTAGTACGGCACTTTATGCAAGAGGGCGGCGTGGCGCAGGGAGCGGCTGTCGGCGAGTGCCGCAGCCCCCTCGGTTGTGTTGAAAACCAGCTGAACTCCGCCGTTTTTAATGGCGTCCACGATATGCGGACGGCCTTCCAATACCTTGTTGATCTTGGCCGCTTCCACCCCTTGTTCCGCGAGGTAACGCTGGGTTCCCGAGGTGGCAATCGTCTTGAAACCGAGGGAGGCCAGGAGCTTGACCGCCGGCAGGATGCGCGCCTTGTCGGCATCCTTCACAGAGACGAAGACGGTTCCACTGCGTGGCAGGCTGGTACCGCCGCCAATCTGGCTTTTGCGAAAGCGATCTCGAACGACCCGTCGATCCCCATCACCTCGCCGGTCGATTTCATCTCGGGGCCGAGCACGGTGTCGACACCGGGGAATCGCGCGAACGGGAACACGGCTTCTTTCACCGCCCGGTGCTTCGGGCGGGTCGATTTCAGATTGAAGTCCTTGAGCTTCTCGCCGGCCATGATGCGGGCGGCGATCTTCGCGAATGGAAGTCCGATAACCTTCGCAACGAAAGGCACCGTGCGCGAGGCGCGCGGGTTCACTTCCAGGACATAGATCTCGCCATCCTTGATGGCGTACTGCACGTTCATCAGTCCGCCGACATTGAGCGCGAGCGCGAGTGCGCGCGTTTGCCGCTCGAGCTCCGCGAGCGTCTTTTCGCTCAGCGAGTGTGGCGGCAGCGCGCACGCAGAGTCGCCAGAGTGAATACCGGCCTCTTCGATGTGCTCCATGATGCCGGCGATGAACGTATCCTTGCCGTCGGCGAGACAATCGACGTCGACCTCGGTGGCGTCCGACAGATAGCGGTCGATCAGCAGCGGGCTCTTTTTCGAAACCACGAGTTCGCTCGGCCGGTCGAGATCGCCCGCAAGGCGCGCGACGTAACGATCGAGTTGTCCGCCGTCGCGCACGATTTCCATGGCGCGACCGCCCAGCACATAGGACGGACGGATCACCACGGGATAGCCGATCTCGTCCGCGATGGCACGCGCGGCACTGGGCGAGGTGGCGATGCCGTTCTGCGGCTGGCGCAGCTTGAGCTTGTCGAGCAACTTCTTGAAGCGGTCGCGGTCTTCGGCGAGATCAATCGCATCCGGCGAGGTGCCGAGGATCGGCACTTTGCTTTCTCCAACGGCTCGGCGAGTTTCAGCGGTGTCTGGCCGCCGAACTGCACGATCACGCCGTGCAGCGTGCCGGTTGCGCGTTCGGTGTCGATGATCTCGAGCACATCTTCGGGCGTGAGTGGTTCGAAATAAAGCCGGTCGGACGTGTCGTAGTCCGTCGATACGGTCTCCGGATTGCAGTTGACCATGATGGTCTCGTAGCCGACTTCCTTCAGCGCGAAGGCCGCGTGGCAGCAGCAGTAGTCGAACTCGATGCCCTGGCCTATTCGGTTCGGACCGCCGCCGAGAATGACGACCTTTTTCCGGTCCGACGGCGCTGCCTCGTCGACGGCCTTTCCGGCAAAGGGCGTTTCGTAGGTCGAATACATATAAGCCGTGGGCGAAGCGAATTCGGCGGCACATGTATCGATGCGCTTGAACACTGGACGCACGCCGAGCCTGCGACGTTCGGCCATCACGGTCGTCGGCATCGGTCTCGGTCAGCTTGCCGAGTCGCTTGTCGGAGAAGCCCATCGCCTTGAGCCGGTGGAACGGGCCTACGGTTGTCGGCAGGCCTTTGGCAGCAATTTCCGCCTCCATTTCGACCAGCCCGCGGATTTCCGCAAGGAACCATGGATCGATGCGGCAGGCATTGTGGATCAGTTCATCGTTGGCGCCGAGCCGCATGGCCTGCGCGACGTTGAGCAGCCGATCCGGCGTCGGTGTGCCGAGCGCGGCACGGATCGCGGCCTTGTTGTCGGTGTCCTCCATGCCTTTGGCCGCGTCGTAACCTTCGATCCTCACCTCATCGAGGCCTGAGAGACCCGTTTCGAGCGAGCGGAGCGCCTTTTGCAGGCTCTCTTGGAATGTGCGGCCGATAGCCATCGCTTCACCCACCGATTTCATCGAGGTGGTGAGCACGGGCGAGGCGCCGGGGAATTTCTCGAAGGCGAAGCGCGGGATCTTGGTGACGACGTAGTCGATCGTCGGCTCGAACGAAGCGGGCGTCGCACCGCCGGTAATATCGTTGGCGATTTCGTCCAGCGTGTAGCCGACCGCCAGCTTGGCCGCGACCTTGGCGATGGGGAAGCCGGTCGCTTTCGATGCCAGCGCGGAGGAGCGCGACACGCGCGGATTCATCTCGATCACGACAAGCCGTCCGTCGGCTGGGTTGATGGCGAACTGCACGTTCGATCCGCCGGTCTCCACCCCGATCTCGCGCAGCACCGCAATCGAGGCGTCACGCAGAATTTGATATTCCTTGTCGGTGAGCGTCAGCGCTGGCGCGATGGTGATCGAGTCTCCCGTGTGCACGCCCATCGGATCGATATTCTCGATCGAGCAGATGATGATGCAGTTGTCTTTCTTGTCGCGCACCACCTCCATCTCGAATTCTTTCCAGCCCAGCACCGATTCCTCGATCAGCACCTCGTTGGTGGGGAGGCGTCGATGCCACGCTCGACAATCTCGAGGAACTCGGCCTTGTTGTAGGCGATGCCACCGCCAGTGCCACCGAGCGTGAACGACGGCCGGATGATGGCCGGCAGGCCGATATCATCGAGCGCTTCGAGTGCCTGCGGCAGCGTCTTGATCTGGTGCGAGCGCGGTGTCGGCAGGCCGATCCGCGTCATGGCCTCTCGGAAGAGCTCTCGGTCTTCCGCCATATCGATTGCGTCCGCGGTAGCACCGATCATCCTGACGTTGAATTTTTCCAGCACGCCCATCTTGCGCAGGCTCAGCGCGCAGTTGAGCGCCGTCTGCCCGCCCATGGTCGGCAACAGCGCGTCGGGTCGCTCCCGCTCGATGATCTTGGCGACGATTTCCGGCGTGATCGGTTCGATGTAGGTGGCGTCGGCGAGATCGGGATCGGTCATGATCGTCGCCGGATTGGAATTCACCAGGACGATCCGGTAGCCCTCTTCCTTGAGCGCCTTGCAAGCCTGCGTGCCCGAATAATCGAACTCGCACGCCTGGCCAATCACGATCGGGCCGGCGCCGATGATCAGGATCGATTTGATGTCGGTTCGTTTGGGCATCTTATGTAAAATGTCCCTCTACACCTCGACCCTCTCCCTGCCGGGGCGAGGGAGAAGAAGGCACAAAAAAGGGCGCGCTGGTGCGCGTCCCTCGGACTGCGCCGAGGGCCAAGGCCTTCGCGCGCGGTGGTCCTTTAGACCAGAATCGGCGGGCAGGGAAGGGCTTCGGTCACCTCATCGGTGGATGACGCTCAACGGTCGATCCGCGCGACGAACGTCATCCGGTGCTGGTTGTGGCCAATATTGCGCGGGGCGCGCTTCGCCGAAAAACCAGCGCGCGTCAGTTTCCCCAGCACCGCAGCTTCGGTGTAGTGCGAGAGCCCGATTGTCTTGCGCAGCCGCAGATAGTCGGACACGAAAATCCGCATGAGGCCGGACGCCGCCGCCCAGAAAAACCGTTGACCGCGCCGAAGCGCAGCAAGGCAAGCGCGGCTGACGGCGAGGCGAAATGCGGCGGCACGATATCGCCGAGCACGAACAGGCCGTCCGGTTTGAGCAAGGCGCGAAACATCGCAAGCAGACGCTCGAGCTCCGCATAGCTGAGATATTGCGCGACCGAATGCATCACGATGAGATCGAGCGAGGCCTTGGGCAGCGCCGCCGCCTGCTCGGCGGTGATCACCGCGATTTTCGGGTCGCCGGCGTAGCGCATGGTGAGCGAAGCGCGCACATTGGGTGCGGCTTCCGCCAGGATCACCTGGCCGCAGGCCGCGGCGACAAGTTCGGCCGACGTCGCTTCGCCACAACCGTAGTCCAGCACATGCGCGGTGGACGAGGGCACGTAGGCGCGGATGTCCTGCGCGATCGTGCGGTAGTGCACGTCGCGGTGACGCGCATTCACGTAAATCACCGAGTGCTTGAAGTCGTAGAAATCAATCCAGTCGCTCATGGCGTGCGCAGTCTCTCTTTCGGGTGAGAGGTTATAGCCTATTGCTTTAATACGATGCGTCCCTGATCGGGATGGCCGGGACTTCAGGCGCGAAGACGACGCTTCGCGCCTTTCGCCTGGCCGTGACCGGCTTTCGTGTGGTTAGGAATGAACTTTTTATTGGGGCGCCAGAGCTTCAGCAGCGGCCCGTCCTCGCCCAGCACCGGATCGCTTTCGGGCAACGGCACTTTGGGGATGGTCGTCAGCGCCTTGTCGCGTTCGGCCGGATTGTCGCCGCGGCAGAGATTGTAGGTGCCTTCCGGTGGATAGGCGCCGATGACGAGAAGATCATCGCTGGAAGAAAGCCTCTGATGGCCCGTGCCCGCCGGCAGCACGACGACATCGCCGGCCTTGAGTTCAAATACTTCGCCGACATGTCCGCCGAGCTGGACTCGCGCATGGCCGCTGGCGATGCCGAGCGCTTCGTGAATCATCGAATGATAATGCACGAACGGATAGATGCCGTTGCGCCACTGTCCGTTGCCCCAGTCATTGTCCGAAAACAGTTTCTCGATGGCGCTGGCCGCGCTGCAGCGGGCTCTCGACATCGACCGCACCTTTGTAGACGAGAACCGGCAATGCCGGATTGTTAGGCACTCTGCCGTCGTCCTTGAATAAATAGGTGAGGGGCTTGATGGACATGCAGGTGGAAACCGCTGGAGCGTCCGATCGTTCCTAACGCATGTTATGGCCGGGCCAAAGGCGCGAAGCGCCGTCTTCGCGCCTTTGGCCCGGCGATGACATTACGATCTACGCGATCTTGCGCTTGGCCTGCCGCATCATTTCGACAAAACGCGTGAAGAGATAATGACTGTCGCGCGGCCCCGGTGACGCCTCGGGGTGATACTGCACCGAGAACACCGGCTTGTCCTTCAGCGCGATGCCGCAATTGGAGCCGTCGAACAGCGAGAAGTGTGTCTGCTCGACATTCTTCGGCAGCGATCCTTGTCCACCGCGAAGCCGTGGTTCATCGAGGTGATCTCGACCTTGCCGGTGGTCAGGTCCTTCACCGGATGATTGGCGCCGTGATGGCCCTGATGCATCTTCATCGTCTTGCCGCCGACGGCGATGCCGAGCATCTGGTGGCCGAGACAGATGCCGAAGGTCGGCGTGCCCGAGTCGATCAGCTTCTTGATCACCGGCACCGCATATTCGCCGGTCGCCGCCGGATCGCCCGGGCCATTCGAGAGGAATACGCCGTCAGGCTTGAGCGCCATGATGTCTTCGGCCGAAGTCTTGGCCGGAACGACCGTAACCTTGCAGCCGCTGCCTGGCGAGCAGGCGCAGAATGTTGCGCTTGATGCCGTAGTCGATCGCGACGACATGGAATTCCGGATTGGTCTGCCGCGCGTAGCCCTTGTCCCAGTTCCAGGGCGTCTCGTCCCAGGTGAAGCGCTGCCCGCTCGTCACCATCGGCACCAGATCCATGCCGACGAGGCCCGGCCATTCGCTTTGCTTCTTCCTTCAAGCGCTGCGAGATCGAATTTGCCCGACGGCTCGTGCGCGATGACGGCGTTGGGCATGCCGTTGACGCGGATCAGCGAGGTCAGCGCGCGCGTATCGATTCCGGCGAGCCCGACGATGCCACGCGCCTTCAGCCAGTCGTTGAGGTGTTTGGTCGCGCGATAGTTCGACGGCGAGGTGATGGCCGTGTGCAAGACGATGCCGCGCGCGCCCGGCGTCGCCGCCATGTTGACGGTTTCGATGTCTTCTTCGTTGGTGCCGACATTGCCGATATGCGGAAAGGTGAAGGTGATGATCTGCCCGGCATAGGAAGGGTCGGTGAGGATCTCCTCATAGCCCGTCATGGCGGTGTTAAAGCACACCTCGCCAACTGCATGTCCGGTCGCGCCCAGTCCGAAGCCTTCAAACACGGTTCCGTCGGCCAGAACCAATAGCGCGGTCGCGTTGGGCTCGGCCCAACTGACCGGCGGGGCGGCTTTCGTCTGGGTCATGGGCTCTTACTTGCGTATTATAGTGTGAGAGGCAAGGGGCCGCGTGGTGCCGCCCCCAATCATGAGCGCATGGTCCCGAAAAGTGGTTCCCGGTTTTCGGAAAAGACCAATGCAGGAAAGGGGCTGTGCGGTGCTGCGCGATGACATCAATAAGGCTTTGACCGAGGCAATGAAGGCCAAGAACGAGCGGGCGGTTTCCACGCTGCGCATGGTCAATTCCTCGCTCAAGAACGCCGATATCGAGGCGCGCGGGGCCGGCAAGCCGCCGCTCGGCGATGCCGAGTTGCTCAGCCTGCTGCAGAAGATGATCAAGCAGCGGCAGGAATCGGTCGAGCTTTATCAGAAGGGCGGCCGCGCCGATCTGGTGAAGCAGGAGCAAGAGGAGATTGCGATCATTTCCGGCTACCTGCCCAAGCAGATGTCCGATGACGAAATGAAGGCGGCGATCGAGGCGGCGGTGACGGAAACCGGCGCCGCCGGCATGAAGGACATGGGCAAGGTGATCGGCGTGCTGCGCGGCAAGTTCGCCGGACAGATGGACATGGCCAAGGCGAGCGGAATGGTGAAGGCGCGTTTGCAATAGGACGTCATGGCCGGGCGTGTCCCAGCCATCCACGTCTTGCTTCACTGGCCGTGAAGACGTGGGTGCCCGGCACAAGGCCGGGCATGACGAAGCTGACGAGGAAACAATGGCTCGCTTTGTAACTCTAACGGCCGCGCTATTCTTTGCGCTGATGGCCTGCCCGCCCGCGCCGACGACTACCCGAGCAAGCCCATCCACGTGCTCACCACTTCGAGCGCCGGCGGCATCAGCGTGACATCTTCATGCGCGTGCTCGGCGAGGAGCTGCACAAGAGTCTCGGCCAGCCACTGATCATCGACAACCGCCCCGGCGGCGCCGGCAATATCGCCGCGCGGGCCTGCCAGGATGCGCCTCCGGATGGCTACACCATCTGCATCATCAATGCCGATCCGATGATCTACAACCAGTACCTCTTCAAGAATCTGTCCTTCGATCCCGACAAGCTTGCCCCGATCGCCAACCTCTTCCACCTGATCCAGGTGCTGGTGATCAATTCCGATCTCAACGCCAAAACGGTGGACGAGCTGGTCGCGGTTTCGAAGCGGAAGCCGGGCACGCTCTCGTATCTCACGGCTTCAGTTCCGATGGTTGCTTACATGGACAGCCTCAAAAGCGAAAAAGGCGCTGACTGGGTGCGCGTGCCGTTCAAGGGTGGCGGCGAAGCGACCAACGCGATCCTCGGCGGCTCGACGCCGATCGGCCTGCTCGGCCTCGGCAACGTGGTCTCGAACATCCGCGCGGGGAAGATGACGGCGCTGGCGCTGATCAACAACATCCGCACGCCGCTGTTGCCGGACGTGCCGACGTTGGACGACCTCGGCTACAAGGGCGCGCCATCGCAGACCTGGTACGGGCTGTTTGCGCCGCCGGGCACGCCGCGGCCGATCATCGACAAGATCGCCGGCGAGGTGACGCGCGTGTTCAACGACAAGGACCTTCGTCGAGAAGTATGTCATCAGCCGGGGGCAGGTGCCTGCGATCAACACGCCGGACCAGTTCGCCGCGCAGATCAAAGCCGACCGCACCGCCGCCGAGGGGTGGTGAAGGCCTCCGGCATGCAGCCGCAGTAGTTGTTGAGGCTGTTTTTCAAGCGTGACGTAAGAAATCGGTGATTTCATCCGCTCGATCGATGGACAGATGCAAAATCACCCCTTGTGTCATCGCCGGGCTTGTCCCGGCGATCCCGCTTAGGAAAGGCAAGGCCGTGCCCCTATGAATCGGGATGGCAGGACAAGCCCGGCCATGACATCGAGCAAGGTTCGATGTGAACCAGTACTATTTGTATATTCTTGCGAGTCGCCCCGGTGGCGCACTGGATGTCGGTGTCACGAGCGATCTCGTCAGGCGCGTTCACGAGCATAAGAATGGATTCATAAAGGGCCACACGAAAAGCTACGGAATTGACAAGCTCGTTTATTTCGAAATTCTCGATCTCTGCGCGCGCCGCGATCCAGCAAGAAAAGAACATCAAACATTGGCCGCGCGCATGGAAAACACGCACCATAGGCGACAGGAATCCGGCATGGCGCGACCTTTAGGATGAAATCGTTTGAACTTGCCTGTACTGAACCTCACCCCACCTCGAGCAAGATCTCCGTTAACCGTTCCGGCTCGTCGATCATGACGTCGTGGCCGCAGGGCACTTCGTAAGTGCGCCACGTCGGATCGGCCTTTGCACGCGCATGCGCCTTTTCGAACGAAACGTTCGGGATAACCGGACGCGCGGATGCTAAGCCTTCTTCGGCATCCGTTCGCGCGCGCCGCTCAACGTGAGCTTTTCCGTCATGGTGGCGATCGGCTGCGGTGTTGCGAGCAGATCGACCCAGGCGCGGTCCTTCTCGTTGACGCGAAACGCCGCTGCATCGCGCACGGGCACGGTGATTTCTCCGCCCGCAAGCGCGCCGCGAATGACCTCCTGCACTGCCGGCTGCACCAGATCGAACGATGGAATCGCCATTGTCTGGAATGAAAGCGTCGAGAAAGACCAGCGAGTCGGTCGCATCGGGCATCACCTCGGCGATGCCTGAGATCACGCAGCCGCCATAGGAATGGCCGACCAGCACGAAATTCCGCAGCTGCTCGTATTTGATCACGCCGAGCACATCGGCGATGTGCAAAGAGAGATCGATGCCGGGGCGCAGCAAATGCGCGCGGTCGCCGAGACCAGTGAGCGTCGGGGCGAATGCGCGATGTCCGCGCGCGCTGAGCCGGTCGACGACGCGCCGCCAGGCCCATCCGCCATGCCACGCCCCGTGAACGAGGACGAAGGTTTTTGCGCTCACTTCACGCGCTTCCAGATCTGCGTTGCGGCACCGCCACCACCTGATGGCGCGGCATTGATCACCTGCAGCTCGTCGCCACTCGCGGTCAGCGTGCGTTTCTGCGTCTCGCCCACGAAATTTGGATAGCTGCTCGCCTCGATCTTCACGGTGATGGATTTGTCGGCGTCGTCGATCGCGTAGGTGCCGAAATAATTGAGCGCGCCGTGCACGGCCGCGCGCATTCTCGGCGTCGCTACCTTTGGTGCGATTGTTGGATGCGAATTTCGCCACGCCCGCGCGCACAATCGAGACCGAGAAATTGCCGCCCGCATCCATGAACATCAGGCCATGCGGGTTCGGCCCGTAGGGCTCGCTGTCGCCGACCTTGACCGAGACGAGCTTCCAGGTGCCGACCGCCTGCTGCTTGAGCGACTGAGCCTGGGCGTTCGCAGCGAAAAGCCCTGCGGCCGCGAGACTGAGCAGCGAGGCGAACACGGATGTAGTGAGAATTGTCATGGCATCCCTCCCGTGGCGTTCTTTTAAGGTCTTTACCGCCCGCCACCTGATAGCAGCTAAAACGCCGATCGGCCGCGACTATTCCCTTCGTCGGGGCGACCCTGACCGGCACGGGCCTCCTGTGACTAGTGGGGACAAATCCAACCCTGGACCCGCCCTAAATAACCGATATGAGAAAAGAATCACCGGTTGATCACCGAGTCGCCCAAAACCCATGCGCTTCACGCCCCAGTTCCTCGATGAGCTGAAAGCCCGGCTTCCTGTTTCGGAAGTCGTCGGCCGGCGCGTGAAGCTCGTGCGCTCCGGGCGCGAGTTCAAAGGTCTGTCGCCGTTCAACAAGGAGAAGACGCCGTCCTTCTTCGTGAACGACCAGAAGCAGGCCTGGTTCGATTTCTCCTCGGGCAAGAACGGCAGCATCTTCGATTTCGTCATGCAAAGCGAAGGCGTCAGTTTCCCGAGGCGGTGGAGCGGCTGGCGCAGATGGCCGGCATGCCGCTGCCGAAAATTTCGCGTGAGGACGAGGCGCGCGCGAGCGGCGCAAGACGCTGCACGATGTGATGGAGCTCGCGGCGAAATTCTTTCGAGGACACGCTGGCCTCGCGCACCGGCGCGAAGGCGCGCGGCTATCTCGCCGACCGCGGCCTCGATCCGGCGACGCAGCTCAAATTCCGCCTCGGCTATGCAGCGGGCGAGCGCTTTGCGCTGAAGGAGCATCTCGGCTCGCACGGCATTCCGGTCGAGGACATGGTCGAGGCGGGCCTGCTGATTTCCGGCGACGACATCCCGGTGCCGTTCGATCGCTTCCGCGACCGGGTGATGTTTCCGATCACCGACCTGCGCGGTCGCGTGATCGCCTTCGGCGGCCGCGCGCTGGAGAAGGATGCGCAGGCGAAATATCTCAATTCGCCGGAGACGCCGCTCTTTCACAAGGGCGCAGACGCTCTACAACATCGCCGCCGCGCGCCAGGCCGCGCATGAGGGCGCGCCGCTGATCGCGGTCGAAGGTTATGTCGACGTGATCGCGATGGTGACGCGCGGGCTTCACGGCGACGGTGGCGCCGCTCGGCACCGCGCTCACCGAAGACCAGCTCGGCCTGCTCTGGAAAATGGCCGACGAGCCGGTGCTCTGCTTCGACGGCGACGGCGCTGGCTTGCGCGCGGCCTATCGCGCCGTCGATCTGGCGATGCCGCGGATCAAGCCCGGCAAGAGTCTGAGATTCTGCGCTGCTGCCGCAGGGGCAGGATCCTGACGATCTGGTTGCGTTCGGGCGGACGCGAGGCAGTGAGCGAGGTGATCGGCGCGGCGCGGCCGCTGGCCGATATGTTGTGGGCGCGCGAGACCGAGGGGCATTCGTTCGATACGCCGGAGCGGCGGGCGGCGCTCGAAGCGCGCGTCAACGAACTGACGGCGCTGGTCGGCGACGATGCGGTACGAAAATACTACCGACAGGATTTCACAGCGCGCCTTGCCGAATTTCTTCGCACCGGCGCCGACGCAACGCGATCGCGCGGGCGCGACGAACTGGCGCGAGCCGCGCGGAGGTGGGAACTGGCGCGAGCGTCGCAATGCCGACTGGCAGCGGCAGCGCCGGCGCCGCGAACCGCTGGCCGGGCATGCCCTATGTGGTGGCGAGCCAGCAGCTCGCCTCAAGCCCGCGTGCATCGCGGGCATCGAATGGCCGTCCCCGGCGCGAGGCGCTGATCCTGCAGGCCGCGCTCAACCACCCTGGCTGCTGCACGATCATCTGGAAGAGCTCGCCTCCCTCGAATTCCGTCATGCCGATGCCGAGCGACTCAAGGCGCGCGCTGATCGATATCGCGGCCCATGCTTCGGCCCTCGATGCGGAGGCGCTGCGGGCGGAACTCGCCGGGCGCGACCTCACCGAAGCCATGGAGCGAATCGCCCTGTCGATCACGACCCCATCGGTTTGGGGCGCCCGGCCGGACGCCGGGCCGGACGATGTTTTGGTGACCTGGCAGCAGCTTGTCGCCTTGCATCGGCAGTGGCATTCACTAACTAAGGAGCTCAAGGACGCCGAGCAGGCCCTGGGCCAGGACGCAAGCGAAGCCAATTATTTGCGGTTACGCGACGTCAAAGCCCGCCTGTCGCGGATGGAAGGCACCGAGGCCCTCATTGAAGGGTTCGGAGCCTCTTCCGGTCGGGGCGTTCGTAGCTTATGACGTCCCGCCGCGCTTTTTAGGGCCGGCGGAAATATCAGGGTCCGGCGTGGAATAAGGGTCGATTCCAACGGTGTTCTTGGGTTAATCGGAGCTTAGCGGGTTCCGAGGAGACTGAGAGACCTGATTCGGGGGCGGCGCCTCGCCGGCGCGGCCCTTTTGGCCGTGCGCCGCGGGGCGACGCGCCAGGCGTGTGACGGCCAGGACGGTCCAGGAGAAGCGGAATGGCGAGCAAAGCAAAGGCGACGCAGGCAAAAGAAAAGAAGAAGCCCCGGAGAAGGAAGAAGGCGCGCCCGATACTCCGCTGCCGCTTCTCGATCTCTCCGATGCCGGCGTGAAGAAGATGATCAAGGCCGCCAAGAAGCGCGGCTATGTCACCATCGACCAGATCAACGAAGTGATGCCGTCCGGGCGAGGTGTCCTCCGACCAGATCGAGGACATCTACGCGATGCTCAACGAGATGGGCATCAACGTCGTCGAGACCGAGGAAGCCGACGCCGACGAGAAGGCGGCCGAAGACGATGACGACGATGACGACACCGGCACGGAAGTCGTCGAGGCGAAGACCAAGTCGCTCGCCACAACCGAGAAGAAAGAGCCGTCCGAACGCACCGACGATCCCGTGCGCATGTATCTGCGCGAGATGGGCTCGGTCGGAGCTGCTCTCGCGCGAGGGCGAAATCGCCATCGCCAAGCGCATCGAGGCCGGCCGCGAGGCGATGATCGCCGGCCTGTGCGAAAGCCCGCTCACCTTCCAGGCCATCATCATCTGGCGCGACGAACTCAACGAGGGAAAAGTCTTCCTCCGCGACATCATCGACCTCGAAGCGACCTATGCCGGTCCCGACGCCAAGCAGATGCAGCCGCCGGTGATCGGCCCCGACGGCAAGCCGATCATGCCCGCGGTCGGCACGCCTGTGCCCGGCGCGCCGCATCTTCAGGTCGTGCAGACGCCGGCGCCGCCGGCAGCGCCGCCCGCCGCGACGCCGTTCAAGGCGCCGGGCACCGAGGGCGACGAGGAGCGGCGAAGGATCCGGGCGAGGCCGCTGCCGAGAGCGATTACGACGAAGACGATATGGAGAATTCGCTTTCGCTCGCCGCCATCGAGGCCGAGCTGAAGCCGAAGGTGGTCGAGACCTTCGACACCATCGCGGATCTCGTTCAAGCGTCTGCGCCGCCTGCAGGAGCAGGACATCGAATTCCGCCTGAAGAACTCCTCGCTGTCGCCGGCGCAGGAGCGCAAATACAAGAAGCTCAAGGAAGAGATCATCTCCGAGGTGAAGTCGCTGCGGCTCAACCAGGCGCGCATCGATTCGCTCGTCGAGCAGCTCTACGACATCAACAAGCGCCTCGTTTCCAACGAAGGCCGGCTGATGCGGCTCGCCGAAAGCTACGGCGTCATCCGCGAGGACTTCCTCGAAGCAGTACATGGGCGGCGAGCTCGACCCGCGCTGGCTCAACCGCGTCTCGAAATTGTCCGCGAAGGGCTGGAAGAATTTCGTCGCCAGGGAGAAGGATCGCATCAAGGAGATCCGCTCGCTGGTGCACGATCTCGCCGCGCAGACCGGCGTCGAGATCGCGCGAATTCCGCAAGATCGTGCACATGGTGCAGAAGGGCGAGCGCGAGGCGCGCCAGGCGAAGAAGGAGATGGTGGAGGCCAACCTGCGCCTCGTCATTTCCATCGCCAAGAAATACACCAACCGCGGCCTGCAGTTCCTCGACCTGATCCAGGAAGGCAACATCGGCCTGATGAAGGCGGTCGACAAGTTCGAGTACCGCCGCGGCTACAAGTTCTCGACCTACGCGACCTGGTGGATCCGGCAGGCGATCACCCGCTCGATCGCCGACCAGGCGCGCACCATCCGCATCCCGGTGCACATGATCGAGACGATCAACAAGATCGTGCGCACCAGTCGCGGCAGATGCTCAACGAGATCGGCCGCGAGCCGACGCCGGAAGAGCTGGCCGAGAAGCTCGGCATGCCGCTCGAGAAGGTGCGCAAGGTGCTCAAGATCGCCAAGGAGCCGCTTGTCGCTCGAGACGCCCGATCGGCGACGAGGAGGATCAGCATCTCGGCGATTTCATCGAGGACAAGAACGCGATCCTGCCGATCGATGCGGCGATCCAGTCGAACCTGCGCGAGACCACGACGCGCGTGCTGGCCTCACTGACGCCGCGCGAGGAGCGCGTGCTGCGCATGCGCTTCGGCATCGGCATGAACACCGACCACACGCTGGAAGAAGTCGGCCAGCAGTTCTCGGTGACCCGCGAACGCATCCGCCAGATCGAGGCGAAGGCGCTGCGGAAGCTGAAGCATCCGTCGCAGGAGCCGCAAATTGCGGAGCTTCCTGGATAATTGACCAAGCAAAACCCCGGCCGAAGCCGGGGTTTTTGTTTTGGTGCGAATGTCAGTTTCCGTACTTCCGCGGCAACCCCTTTCGCTTCGTGTGCGCGCCGGTCTCGAACCGTTCCGCAACGAGAGCGCCGGGCTATCTCACCTTCATCATCTTTTTCCGGCTTGGCGCCAACGCGGGTGATGCTTTTGATCGCGAGCGGCGCGCGGCCCGACTTCTCCGCGATTTCACGGTCCTGCTCGATGATGAAGCCGAGCGCGGCTCGTCCTTCTCAAGGCCGCCGAGCAGCTCGGCCGGCACACGCCGGTTGGAGCGTTGCGAGCCGTCCTCATAGACCACGTCGAAGAAAACGAATTCGCCCTTGGGGTTGGTCCCCGGTTTTTGCCATCGGTCCTGTCCTGATGCGTGAAACAGAAACCCGCGGCGCGGCATTTCCGTGCGGCGGAGTTAAACCATCGCGCGCCGTTTGAACAGGGCCTTTTACCGCTTTACCGCATCAATTCGTCTTGGCCGCTTCCGCCACAGTCACCGGCTGATCGCGCCAGACATCCGGAAACATCTTCTCCAGGTTCTCGACCTTCGGTGCGTCATTGAAGGCGATGTAGGGCTGGTTGGGATGATTGATCGCGTAGTCCTGGTGATAGGCCTCGGCCGCGTAGAATGGAGCCTTCATCGTCTGGGTTTTGGTCACGATCGGGCGCTTGAAGGCTTTGGCCGCATCGAGCTGCGCGATGTAGTCCTTCGCGACCTTCGCCTGCGCGTCGCTCTGCGGGAAAATCTCCGAGCGATATTGGGGGCCGGTGTCCGGGCCCTGGCGATTGAGCTGCGTCGGATCGTGCGCGACCGCGAAATAGATCTGCAGGATCTTGCCGTAGGAAATCTCGCGCGGGTTGAACGTCACGCGCACGGCTTCGGCGTGGCTGGTGCGGCCTGAGCTGACGGTATCGTACTGCGCGCATCTTTCTGCGCACCGCCGGCATAACCGACATGCCGCATCTGGTAACGCCTTTGACGTGCTTGATACGACAGCCTGAATGCCCCAGAAGCAGCCGCCGGCAAGCACGGCGGTTTCGAGCTCCTGTACTTTGCGCCGACGTCCGCCGCGGGCGGCGGGATCGTCACGGCGGATTCGGCTTGTGCGGAAAGCGGCGTAAGCGCAACGGCGAAGGCTAGAAAGAGGGTGGGGCGGTTGATCATGATGGACGTCCCGGTGAGTACGGTTGCTGTCATATACGTATGTAGGCGCCCGGTGGCATCACACGATGTTACACGTTGGCGTGAGAGGGGTGTTGGCATAGCAGCTACCGGTCATCGCCGGGACAAGCCCGGCCATGACAGCGGAGAGAGATCCGCCCGGAATTACGGCGCTAGAGGCCACGCCGATGACGCGGCGCCCCGCGGGGACTATAATTTGCCCGCCACGTTCCTCCTGAAACCGGAGATGTCGTCATGGCAACTTACCTGTTGTTCGGGAAATATTCGGCCGAGGCCTCAAGGAATCAGCGCGAAGCGCTCCGGAGGACGCAAAAAGCGCTCTTCAAGAAGCACGGCGGCGAGCTGAAGGCAGCCTACGCGACGCTCGGCGGTGTCGATCTCGTGATGATCGCCGACCTGCCGGATAATCGCGCGCGATGGCCGCATCGATCGCGCTCGCGAAATCGACCGGTATCGCCTTCACCACCGCACCCGCGCTCACGGTGGATGAGTTCGACAAGCTCGCGGGGCTGGATAGCGACGTCATCGCCAGGCCGTGTCTCGGCTGTCATGGCCGGGCTTGTCCCGGCCATCCACGTCTTGCTTGTTGCACATCCAAAGACGTGGATGCCCGGCACAAGGCCGGACATGACGGCGTGGGTACGGAGTGGGCTGTCGTCCGGCTTCGCTATATAATCCCCCGAATTTGATGGTGACCTGACGAGATAACGGGCGTCAGTCCAGGCCTTCGATGATCCGGACATCCCGCACGGCGCCGTCGCCAAGGCGCGCGCAGCGCTTCCGCGTAGCCCGGGCTGTCGTGCCCGGCGATCGCCTTTTCGAGGCTGGGAAATTCGGAGACCACGAGGCGCTCTTTCAGCCCGGCCTCGAAGGTCGCGTTCGGGTTGCCGCGGCAGAGATAACGCACGCCGTAAGGCGCAAGGGCGACAGGCGCAATCTTGGCGTAGGCGGCGAGCTTCGCCGGGTCCTTGATCTCGCGGTAGGCGGTGATCCAGTACGCCTTTTGGCATTGCGTCTCTCCCCATAGTCGTTGTCGTTGGCGGCTGATCCTAGGCGCGCGCGTGTGTGTGTGCGGAAGGCACTGCGCCCAATGAATCGGGATGCGTCGGATTGTCGTACGGACGTGATCCCGGACGGCCGACGGGATGTGGGACAAGACCCGTCCTTACAGTGTAATGATTTCACCTGGGGCAACACGGGTCGTTTTCATGTTCAGGTTTTTCGCCTTATTTCTCCCAGCTTTTCTCCTTGCCTGTCCCGCATCGGCCGCCCAGTGCGGCGGTGATTTCCAGACATTCCTGGCCGCCATGGCCCGCGATGCGCAGGCCGCCGGCGTTTCGCGCGCCGTGATCGACCAGGCCTTTGCCGGCGTGACGAGCGATCCCGCGGTGCTCAACTTCGACCGCCGCCAGCGCGGCACTTTCCGCAAAAGCTTCGAGGAATACGCCGCGACCCGCGTCATTCCCGCGCGCATCAATCGCGCCAGAAAGCTGATGCAGAGCCACGCCGCGCTGCTGTCGCGCATCGAGCGGCAATTCGGCGTGCCGAAAGAACTGCTGATGGCGATCTGGACGCTGGAAAGCGACAACGGCACCGGCGACATGGGCAAGCTGCCGGTGATCCGCACCATCGCAACGCTCGCGCATGATTGCCGGCGCACCGAGCTGTTCCAGAGCAGAGCTGATCGCGGCGCTGAAGATCGTGCAGCGCGGCGACCTTCCATTGCGCGATCTGATCGGCGCCTATGCCGGCGAGATCGGGCAGACACAGTTTCTGCCGTCGTCCTACATCAAGTACGGCGTCGACTATGACGGTAACGGCCATGTCGACCTGCGCCACAGCGTGCCGGACGTTCTCGCCTCCACAGCCAATCTCCTGAAGGTCAACGGCTGGCGCCCCGGCGCGCCGTTCGGCGAGGGCACCGAGAATTTCCAGGTGATGCGCGAGTGGAACCGCTCAGAGATCTACCGCAAGACCATGGCGCTGTTCGCGGAGCGGCTGAGGTAAGCCCTCGGACTCGCGGCGCGATTGTGATCGCCGGCCTTGTGCCGGCGATCTCGCTTAGGAGGGCAAGGCAGTCGTCAAAATCGTCAACCCCTCGTTGGGACGCAGAACGGTCTTTGGATCGAGACTGGCGCGATCCGGGTGAGTCGATGCGAGGATGACGGAGCGGCCGAAATCCTCCACCGGCAGCGGCTGCTCGGTGTCGCCGAAATTGAGACAGACGACGATGCGTTCGCTTTCCGCCTTCCTTTCAAAGACAAGCGCATTGCCCTCTGCGCCCTGCAGGCGGAACGTGCCGCTGACGAGCGCCGGATGCTTACGGCGGATCGACAACAGATCGCGGTAGAGGCTAAGGATCGAGGCGGGATCGGCGCGCAGAACCTTGACGTTGTGCGACTTGAAGGACGGATCGACAGGCAGCCAGGGCGTGCCGCTCGAAAATCCTGCGTTCGACGTGGCGTCCCATTGAAAGGCGTGCGCGAGGGATCGCGACCGAGGCCCAGACCCGGCTCGTTTTTTCCCACGCGTCTTTCACCGCCTCGTGCGGGATAGCCACTCTGCCGATGCCGAGCTCGTCGCCGTAATACATTGTCGGCGTGCCGCGCAGCGTCAGCAGCAGCATGGCGGCAACGCGCGCCTGCGCTTCGCCGACGCGCGCCGCGATACGCGGCTGATCGTGGTTTCCCAGAACCCAGTTCGGCCAGCCGCCGGGTGGCAAAGCGCCTCGTAGTCCGTCACCAGCTTGCCGACCGCCGCCGCGGTCCACGCCGTATGAAGCAGCTGGAAATTGAACGGCAGCTGCGCGCCGCGCAGATCGCCGCCGTAATAGGTCACCAGCCGTTCGATCGGCAGATAGATCTCGCCGATCAGCACGCGCTCGTCATATTCGATCGAGACACAGCGCGCATCTCGGCGACGACCTCGTGCGTCTCGGGCTGATCGGCGCTGTAGACTTGCATGAAACGATGAATGCCGGCTCGTGTCGGGCGGTAGTTCGGATTCGGCGGATTGTCGCGCAAGCGCGGCATCCTGATCAGCAGCCAGATGACATCGACGCGAAAGCCGTCGACGCCGCGGTCGAGCCAGAAGCGCAGGACATCGTACATCGCCGTGCGCACGTCCGGGTTGCGCCAGTTGAGGTCGGGCTGCTTCGGCAGAAAGCGTGGTAGATAGTACTGGCCGGTGCGCGCCGTCGCGCGTCCAGGCCGGCGCCGCCGAACTCGCGACAGCCAGTTGTTGGGCGGCCCGCCGTCGGGCCGCGGATCGCGCCAGATGTACCAGTCGCGCTTGGGGTTGCCGCGCGATGCGCGGCTTTCGACGAACCAGGGATGCCGGTCGGAGGTGTGGTTGGGAACGAAGTCGAGGATGACCTTGAGCCCGCGCGCATGCGCGGCGGCAACCAGCGCGGTCGAAATCGGCGAGCGTTCCGAACAGCGGATCGACGTCGCAGTAGTCGCTGACGTCGTAGCCGAAGTCCGCCATCGGCGAGGGATAGATCGGCGAGAGCCAGATCGCATCGACGCCGAGCCGACTCGAGATAGTCGAGCCGCTCGCTGATTCCCTTCGAGGTCGCCGACGCCATCGCCCGTCGCGTGTCCTGGAAGGAGCGCGGATAGATCTGATAGACGACACCGTGCTTCCACCAGACGAAATTGGCCATGCGCGTTTGTCTCTGAATCAGTAGGACAAGAGTTCAACTATCAGCCTCGTGCTTCAGTTCTCTGACAAAATATCCGCGCTGGGCGGTGAATAGAAAAACCCCCGCCGGGAGCCTGGCGGGGGGTGAAGATGGGGGAGGAAACGCCTGCATCATGGACGAAAAGGAATTGGCCCTCTGTGAGGCGGCTCACATTCGGGCTAGCGGCGGGGACGCTCGTTATTTTGCCTGTGTCGAAATGAGGCAACCGAGAATTTTCCATGACCTGTGATCATCATCGAATATTGCAAGTTATTCATGGTCTTCCTGCTGATTGGAACGATCATCGGGCTGTCGTCTTCGGCAAACCGTGCCCTATCGGCACGAAATCCACGACTAAGCGTCCGACTGACTCCCGGTATCTCCCATGTCTGCCAATCGCAAGGGAAAGCCAGAGTGTTGCCATGCGACCTGCAACTCCATCGATGTTCGCCAGCGCAGCTCTGCATTGAATCGCGCCGGAACAATACAGGACTCTGGCGGAAGACGTTTCGCACGCGGGCTGCGAAAGAGCCCAACCCGATCGTGAAGGCGGAATGGGAAAATCTCGCGCAGACCTTACGTCCGGCTTGCGAAGCAGGTGGACGACGGCTGGAACATCGAGATCACCTACGACCCGCTCAAGGATGGGTCCGGTCGCTCGTCACGCTGAAGTCATCGCCCGCAAAAAGTGCGCCCCGCCGAAGCGGGGCCAAGTTCGCGATATCCGCAGATCGTTTTAGTTCTGCTTGTTCTTCTCCGGCGAGGGCGTGCTGCTCTGGCCGGATGAGCCCGACGTCGAGGACGACGAGCTGCTGTTCATCGAGCTGCCACCGGACGGCGGGTTGCTGCTGCTTCCCTGACCGGTCGTCGACTGGCTTGGCCCACTACTCTGCTTGTCGGACGGCTTCTGCGTATCGCTCTTGTCCCTGGCCAGTCGTGGATTGGTTCTGGCGCGGCGAGTTCTGGCCGGTTGTGCTCTTACCACTGGTGCCGCTCTGGCTTTGCCCCGTGGTCGTTGTCGAGCTCGACCCCTGCGTTGAGGCTGAGCTCCTGGGCCTTGACCTTGCCGGACAACCCGAGCGCGCCGACGGTGCGCGGTATCGACGCTGCCGCTCGCCTCAAAGCCTTCCTTGCGCTGGAAGGCGATCAGGGCTTCGCGGGATCTGGTGCTCCACACGCCGGTCACGTGACCATGCAGGGAAGCCTCGCTGGACGAGAACCTGCTGCACCTCGCGAATCTCAGGCTCGCTGAGATCGACCGCGACGACTGCGGTGATGATCCGCTCGACGCACCGCTGAACCGCGCGCGCGGTCCGACCGGTACCACGTCAACGACCTTATGACCGCGATCGACAAACACGATCTCGTCTTCAACCACGAAGAAGCTGTAGTCGCGGTACTGCGGGAAGGTCTCGATCAGCACCGGGAATGTCGAAATGGCCACGACGTTCACCGACCGCGGAACGATCGACGCCCGTATGGACCGGCGAAGTTCACGTGATCGACGCGCGGCGCATTCTCGAGCCGACAGCACGGACGTCTGGATCGTCGTCTGCTGCTGTGCGGTTATCTTAGTGCCTGCCTGCGACTGAATGCCGGCGCCAGACTGCAGTCTGGGTTGCATTTTGATTTTGTGTCGACGAGCCGGTCGTCTGGTTCTCGGCCGGCCGCGGGCTTCTCCTGAGTCTGCGACTTGCTGTCGGTAGCGCCCTTGGTGTCGGTCTTCTCGCTGGTGCTCCTGGCCGGTGGTCGAACGCTCACCGGTCTTTGCCGAGTCTTGGCCGAGGCCTTGGAGTTCAGATCCTTTTTCTCGGAGCTCCTCGCTTTTATATCCTCCTTGCTTGAGTTCTTTGTCTTGAGATTTTCCTTGCCGGAGCTCTTGGTGTTCAGCTCATCCTTCTCGGACGAGCCTTGCCCGGTCGTTGACCTTTCAGGCTTCGCCTGACCGCTCATGCGGGTTTTCTCGGGCTGGGCTCCTGAGCCTTTTGCTCGTTCGCACCCTGGCCGCGCGTTTCCGGCCTTGCCCTTACTCTGGATCTCGGCACCGCCCTGCGACTTTGCCGCGGGCGAACCCGGCGACGTACCGTGCTGTTCAGCGCCGCCGCCGGCCGCTCTGCCGACGCCCTCTCGCATCCCTTGCGCCGAAGCCAGACCAACGCCAGCCATCAGCGCAACGGTCCCGAGCAGGAGACTCTTTTTCTCATCGTGTTGCGTGTCATCGTAAGTTCCTCTCTGGTTTGTTCCAGGACAAGCATTTCGCCGTCACGTCGGATCAGAGAGAAAACCGATGCGGCGACGATTATGTTCCTCTATTTGCGCTGCGATCGCGCGGTGTTTTCCATTCGCCGTTGAAGGCGCCACTTGTGCACAAATGTCTGTGACCGCTCAGTTAACAGAATTCGCTGTGGCTTCAGGAACGGAATTCCGGTTCCCCTGTTGGCCTAATGACATATTCAATTCAAACAGCGGAGTTCCGCCATGAACAGAGCCGAGAACCGAGCTGAGCAATACAGAGCGCTGGCGGAGGATGTGTGCAACAGGGCTTCGCGGGAACCGAACCCGATCGTCAAGGCCGAGTGGGAAAATCTGGCCACAAACGTACGTGCGGCTTGGCAAGGCAGGCGGACGACTCTCGAAACACGGGACCGACCTACGACCCGATCCAGGATATGTTGGAGCGCGCGCGAAACTGACGTGACGCTGCAACGCAATAATGCCGCCGCCGACTATTTGCCTGTTCCCCGGTCGAGACGTTCCATCACAGGCGTCAACTTCGGCTCCAGCCAGGATCACCATGCACGAGATCCACATCCAGGTCATGAAACCGACGACAGCGCCCAGTGAGCCATAGGTCTTGTTGTAGGCTCCGAAATTTTCCGCGTACCAGGAGAACACGATCGATACGATGATCCAGAGCGCGGCGGCCAATCCACTCCCCAGGTGATCCAGCGCCATTGAACGTGCTCTCGATCGGGGCCAAAGCGATAAGTGATAACGAGCCCGACAACGACAATTGCAAAAGCGCCGGCCACCGTGCGACCATGGCAATCGATCCGCCGTCGGATCGAAGCCCGGCAAACTCCAGTGTCACCGGCAGCACGACAATCGCGGCAATGGCAAGCAGCAGCAGCAGAAGTGCGCCAGCTGTGAAGGCAAAGCGACACTGCGTTGAGCTTGATGAGCCCGCGCCGCTCCTGCGTGTCATAAACAATGTTGAGTGCATCGAAGAGCGCTTTCATCCCGGCGTTTGCGCTCCAGAGGGACAAAGTGAGCGTGAACAGAAACGTTGCACCAAGCCTGCTTTTGCCGCCGGCGGCAACCCGGCTGAGCTGGTCACCAACAACCTCGATGGCACCACCCGGCAGAAATGATGAGAGGTCATCGAGATGCACGCGGATCGTGCCGGGATCGGCGAATATCCCGTAGATCGAGACCAGCGCGGCGACAGCGGGGAACATCGCCAGCAGCGCAAAGAACGTAACCCCGGCCGCGATTGAAACGACCCGGTGCTGGCCGATCGCGCTGTAGAGAAGCCGCGCAATCTCCAGCCACGCGCGGCGAGTCTTCGTGGTGGCGTTTCGCCGTGGACGACCGTCGGCCGCCTCCGGCTCATCTGTAGGCGCCTCGCCTTTCGGTCGGCGATGAAAACCGGCAACCAGCAGGCCGGCGCCCAGAAGCCCGGACCAAAGTCGGCGGCGCCGCTGCGAGCCAACTGCCCGCCAGCGGCCGCCCGCCGTCGACACTTACTTGCTCCGGCTTGCCGATGCTGACTTGCTGTTGCGAGCCGTGCGTTTCTTTTTCGTCCGCGTTTTGCTGTAGGCCCCGATGTCATCAGACCGAGGTTCTTGAGTCCGAGGCTCTTCGCCACTGGGCCTCGCACCTCGGAAAAATCAGCCAGCCGACGCCAGCAGCGATGAGCACGGACGCAATCGGGTTGTTACGGGCCTGCTTTGCCAGGATCGGCAGGACGTCTTCGCCCCAGGCACGAGGATTGACGCCGCCCAACAGGTCGCTGACGACGGTCGACGGAGAGACGTGGTAACGCAGATCGTTGATGCGGTCGGACAGAGCGTTCGCGCGCCCGTTCGGCCTTGCGTTCCAGCTGTGCTGATGTAGCCATAAAAGTCACCTCGTGTTTGTGATGTTTGAATCTTTTTGCAGTTGGTCGAGAGTTTTGGAGGGAGCAAGGCGGGCCATGCTCAAGCGATTAAAGCCGACCCAAACGAGGCCGGTTCCCCAAGCAGGGTGTGTGCGGCGATGATGAGAATCGCGACCGGCCAGGAAAGACCATAGGCAACCAGACCGGCGATAGCGGCTTCGAGCAAAGAACGATCGTCGCCATCAGCAAAAGCGCGCCGGCACCGATCAGCGCTGCTGACATCGCAGTAAATGTCAGCTTTTCGGAAATTTCTGCGCGCAGCAGTTGCAGTTCGGTCTGAATCAGCGTTGCGATTTCCTTCAACATATCACCTGCGAGATCCACAACGCCCTTTGTCCTTGGCGCGCGCAGGCCGTCGCCGGACTTCCACTTCACTGGACGTTGAATTTGCCGTCATTGCACGCTCCCGCGATGCGGCGTGGGGCCGCCCAGCGTGATAACGGGAACTAAGAGGTCTGGTTCCGGTGTGGGCAGGAAACAGTTCGAACGCGAAGGCTCTCAGCCCCAAAGTTCGCGATAGTTGTGAAAGTGCGGAAGAATTGGGTCAGAGCGCGTCGGCTCCATTAGCGGCAGCAAACGTCGAAAGACTGCATTGATCGGCCCGGAGGTATGCCGCACGTAGAGGTCGACTGGGTAGAGTGATTGGCGCAGGTGCCACTTCGGATCGTAGTTGAGGCTGCCGCTGTAGAAGCGCTTGTTGCCGTTGGCGATGGCCCATTCGATGATGTCGTGGAAGACGCGATAATAAAGGTTCAGCTCGAATGCGACGGCGTAATCGAAACCCACATATTCGTGACAGATCGCATCGCCTTGCATCGTGCAAAGGCCGAACGCAATGATGTGGTTTTCCTGACGCCAGATGAAGAACCGGACCTTGTCCGGCATCCGCCTTCCGACCTCGCAAAGAAATTCCTTGGTCAGCTTCTCGAACTGAAGCGGCGAACGTTCATAAACCTTTTCGTACAGCGGGTAGACGTCCTCGATGAACGGCGTCACGTCGGCCACGACACTCATGGTGATCGCCGGCCGTGCGCGCTCGGCGGCGCGCAATTTGCGGCGGACTTTTCCGCGCGTGCGCGGGCTGAGACAGTTTGACAGATAGTCCTCGAAATTCTTGTAGGTGATGTCGAGCGTTGTCATCGGCATGCTGGGAACGCGGGCGAAGCCTTCATGCAGTAGGCACTGCAGCGGCGTACGGTATCGCGCCGGAAATTCCTTGAGCACGATCATCACGCAGTTCAGTTCGCGCGCTACGTCCTGCAGTGATCGACCGAATGATCTCTGCTGTTGCCGCTTTTGCGGCGTCATCGCCATCGAGGTGTCCTTCGCCGGCGGCGCATCCCACCATCAACGTGCGGGCGCGCATGAAGCGCGGCCAAAGACGGCGCAGGGCGGCGACGAGTTTTGTGATGACTCCCGCTCATGCCGGCCAGAAGATCCTGGTCGACCAAAAGTAAGGCTGAATGGCACGAACGGCTCGGCCGTCCTCGATAATCAGGTAGCCGTAGCTGAATCCATCCTTCAGCGTGTCTTCGAGGAGTTCGTAGTAGCGATGATCTTTTCGCTCCTGCGCGAATGCGGACTGCCACTGCGTCAGTCCGGAAATGTCCTCGCGGGACGCAATTCTGATCGTCGGGGCCGCACGCGAAGTCAAGCCGTCGTTGTCAGTCCGCTGATGCATCGATCACCCGGCGCTGCAAGGCGCCGTTGTCACGCCGAAGGCGCGGTCGAATACAAGACTGTTATAGTAGGGGAAGCCCAATCCGATGCCCATTTGCTTGCGGCCGGACTGCAAGGCCCGTCGGGCGATATTGTGATCGCGCGCGACGCGAATGAGGTTCGGAAGCTGGCTGGGCTTTTGCAAGACCGAGCGGGAGCACCGCGGGTACATCCGGTGTACCGTCACGGCGCAGTCCGAGCGTCGCAGCCGGTGGGAGTATCCTGTGCGCCGCATCGAGGATGACTCGGCACGCGGCAAACGGAATCCTCGCGCGGCGGCAACCTCGGCGGCAATGTGCGATTCCATGTCGACGGCGGCCGCGCCGGTCTCACCGTGCAGTTGGAATTTTTCTTCCGGGCTCGCGATGACATTGTTCGCGCCAACGACGTTCGCGTGAACGGCGCCGGGAGAATTTCAAGCAGACGCTGCGTGTCCATGCGCGATCGGTCGCGATCACGCCCCTGGCCGTTCGCGACCCCGGACGCCACGACCCAGTCGCCCGCCCCGAGCTCGGGCGCCAGCCCACCCGCAATCCCGAAACTGATGATGCCCGAGGCGCCACGATCAATGGCGGCGCGAAGCGCCGCGCGCAGCCCCGAGCCCTGGTTGCAAAGAACCGACACGCCCGGACCGCGCGCTATACCCGCCTCAAGTGCCAAACATGTAACGGCGACGACGCCCGCTTGTCCCGACATCCGCACCCCGCTTCCCTGAGCCATTTATCCCAAAGGCAGCCGCCATGGTCAACGCCGCAACCTGCAGAAAACCCCGGATCCCTAACATCTTTAGGGTGTTGCAGCTGCGGCACGCGCATAGCAGAGGTTGCGCTTGGCATGACACGCGGGCGTCGAGCCGGTACATTCCCGCAGCCCTGCGCCCAAAAATGACGAAAGTTCCGAGCATGTTTCGGAGATCCGGATGAGTCTCGAAAATCGATAGTCTGTTTGGTGAGTCCGGACGCGCACCGCCACGCGCTGCACACCCGCCTACCTCAACGAACAGATGGTTCGCGTGTTGAAGACGATCGGATCTCGATCGGGCCTATCAGCGCGGAAAAGGCCAGTATTTGTACGATGGCGAGGGCCAGCAATACCTCATGATCTGCTGAGCGGGTGGGGTGTATTCGCTCTCGGACGCAACCATCCGGTCGTGAACGACACTTTGAAGAAAGTTCTCGACAGCGATCTTCCAAACCTCGTCCAAATGGATGTGTCAGCGCTTGCCGGCATCCTTGCCGAGCGTCTGCTGCGCGTACGTGCCGTACCTGGAAAAGGTGTTTTTGCCAATTCGGGGACCGAGATCGGTCGAAACCGCCATCAAGTTTGCCCGTGCGGCAACTGGTCGCGATGGGATCGTCTCATTGCAGCCACGCTTTCCACGGCCTCACGAATGGTTCGCTGTCGCTGATCGGGACAAGATCTTCCGCGATGGCTTCGGTCCGCTTTTACCCGGGTGCGTGGAAGTGCCCTTCAACGATCTTGGCGCCCTCGAAGCTGCGCTGATCTCGAAAAAAATCGCGGCATTCATTGTCGAACCGATCCAGGGCAGCGGTGTCAGCGTTGCCGCCGACGATTACCTGCGACGGCGCCCGAGCTTTGCCGCAAGCACGGCACGTTGTTCGTTGCCGACGAAATTCAAACCGGCATGGGACGAACCGGACGATTTCTGGCCTGCGAGTATTGGGGCATCGAGCCCGATATCGTTCTCTTTGTCCAAATCGCTGTCCGGCGGGCAGCAGGTCCCTTCGGGCGCCGTCCTGACGCGGAAATGGATCTTCGACAAGGTTTTCGATCGGATGGATCGTGCCGTCGTTCATGGTTCCACATTCTCCAAAAACGATCTGGCCATGGCAGCCGGTCTGGCCACGCTCGAGGTGATCGAATCCGAGGGGCTGATGCAGAACGCGGAGCGCAAAGGTGCGCGTTTGCTCGCAACCTTCGAGCGTATGATTGGACGTCACGAACTGGTCAAGGAAGTTCGCGGCAAAGGACTGATGATCGGCATCGAGTTCGGCGCACCGCGCTCGCTGAAGCTCAAGGCGTCGTGGAATTTGCTCGAGACGGCGAACAGCGGGCTGTTCTGCCAGTTGATCGTCATTCCTTTATTGAAAGAGCATAGGATCCTGTCCCAGGTGGCGGGACACGGCAATCATACGATCAAGCTCTTGCCGCCGCTGATCATCTCGGACGAAGACTGCGACTGGATCGAGCGATCCTTCGAGGCGGTAATAGCGGACGCGCATCGCGTTCCCGGCGCCATCTGGTCGCTTGGCAAAACTTGGTCGAGAATGCGGCGCGCGCCCGCACACGCGCCTAAGTCTCACGCGCGGGCGCTGCTTTCCTTGAGCGCGGCTGCCGCGAGCGCATAGCCGCCCTGCGCGCCGTCTGATAAAATGAACGTGGTTCGGGTTGGTCGGCGATGGCGTGAAGCAGGTCACCATCGCCTCGTCCTGGCAATGCATGCGTAGCGGACCACGCCTTTCGCGGCGGCTATTCTTAGATAATTTTCGATCTCGGCAATCAGCTGCGGCTTGCAATCAAGCACCATGCGCAGCGAATCGTCGAATTTGCGGAAGTCAGAATTCTCGACGACTTGCTGCGTGTACTTCGCCGGGACGAAACGGCCGACGGGAACGCCGAGCCGCATAATGACGAAATAGATAAACGTCGCGACCAGGACCTTGGCCTTGCGCGCCCCGATCGATCTGCCGGCACGGCGCGCCGCGCGTGCCTCAAGCTCGTAGCCTTGTGGCGGCCATTTGAGTCGCAGGCTCGCACCGGTCAGGGGCCGCGACGCATCCGGCGTCTTCTCGACGATTTGCGTAACGGCTTCGACGACGGCGCGGAAATCCTCGGCGCGCGCATTCGGTCCCGGGGTGACAACGAGCGAGAGGATCTGTCCGCGTTGCGACGGGATTAGCTCATAGCGGCAGGACAGCCCGGACAAATCGGGGTGCGAGCCGGGCGGGGCGGGCGATACCGCGATCTCGCCCCGTTTCATCGCGGCATCGGCCCAAGCGAGACCGCCACCCGAGAACATCGCAATGCTGATGTTCGTCCGACGGAACGTACCGGCTACGCGAACGTCGTGGCCTTGCGCGCGAATGTCGGCGACCGAGGCCATTCCGATGCGGAGGTTGAGATCGAGGTCTTCCTTGACCCAGGTCGCGGTCTCGGCGATCGCCTGGCGAGCGAGGGGCGCATCGGCGGACGGCACCGCAAAGCCCGCGCCGTCGCCACCGAAAACAAAAAGGAAGTCGCGGTTCTTCAGCGCATTTGCGACCGAAGCGATCACCGCAGCGCCCGCCATGTTCACGGCCTTGTAGCGGTTCTGGCGGATTGCCTCGGTCGATTGCTGCACATCGGCCACGCCCACCACCCAATCGTCAGGCATTGGCGTGAAGCAGGGCTTCATCCGCGACATGGGGAAAAGTCGCGAAAGACGGGCAAATATTCGTAGAAATCGCTGGTGGATCTGAATGCATCCATGTCCGGCGAAAACCTTCCGCGGCGGTCGTCTTAGTTGAACGGATCAGTCGCGCGCGCCACGCCGATCATTTCTGCCGCGTGCGTTGGAGCAGTCGCGTGGCGGTTGGATTGCTCACTACAAAGCCTCCCGCCGTTTTCGGCGATGTTCCATGTGATCCGCTAAAGGTTATACGATAGGCGCCAGGATCCGCCGGCGCTGCAATCGTCGATCGAAGAGATGTTATCTGGGGACCGCGATAGACGATCGGTTGTTCCTGGTAGCGCACGAACCGGCGTGCTTCCGGCCCTACCACACGTGCAATCTGAAGTGAGCTGAAAGCTCCTGAGTGCGCAGATCCGGAATGAGAAGGATCTCGATTTCTCGTAAGGCGCATAGACGAATTTGTTCAGGGATATTGTGAGTCCCGGTAGGTCGATCAAAGTGAGTTCGGGGATGAGACCTTTGCAAGCCAGAATTGCGTACAGAATTTGTTTGAACGGATAGGACTTGAGGACATCGATATGATCCCCGGGCGTCACCCATTGTGTGTAAGGCGCGACCTTGGAGCTCCACAGAGGAATCGTCGAGTCGCCGAATTGGTCGCTCTGTGCGCCGAGATATGACGCCGGCCCGTTGAACTCGAGTGTCTCGTGCGTCGTGTGGTTTGAGCCCGATATCAGGTCATAGTCGACGCCAGGCGGCTTGTGGGCGAACCCGAGCTTGTCCTGCATCGCTTTGGCTGTGGCGAGATCTCGTCGGATCGAGATCGTAATCACTTCGCTACCGATGCGTCATAGATATCCTTTGCCTGGGGCGATCCGCTCTGCACATCGAACATTACGTCCTTTCCCTTGAACGGCAGACATTGATAGCAGGAGGGATAGCGTGAATCCTTGCTCAGGGTTTTCATATCAATCGCAGATATGCCGAGCCAGCTATCGAGGCCGAGCGTGTATTCCAGGATCACAGGCACGCCGTAGTGAGGGCCGCAAATTCCCACGTATCTTTGTGATGTTGCCGAACCAGCTTTTGCTGGAATAGTCACCGCTCTCCAGAATGACTCTGGCAAGCAGATTGCCCATTGAGTGACACACCAAAGTGATCTCGTCGCTGCTGCTCTTAACGCTGGACTTGATTTTCGCTGCCAGTTTTTCTGTTGATGAGATGACGTCCTTCCGCCAGTCATATGGAAAATTGACGAACTGGGCTCCGCAGCTTTTTGGCAATCTTGGCGAGGTCGTCCTGAAGCGGCCGGTAAACGTCGTAGCAGGGGAACAGCTTCGGGATTGCATCCAGAATCGTTCCGACCTTTACATTCGAACTGCGCAAATCTGTCGTGCGATTGTAGCCGACGGCCAATTCAAGAAGCGTGGGCGGCCAGACTTCCTGGTTTTGCAACGTAAGCCTTGAGCCGCCGCCGCCGGGCACGAGGAATGATTGTGTCCATCGCAATCCCCACTGACATCGACATTAAAAATTCGCGGCCGCCTCGCATTTTCCGTGGACTTGAACAAATGGACGATAGCACCCCTTGCTGGGTGCGGGTATCTCACTGGGTCGTGGTAAGTTTGCCACAAAGAAGGCGCGGCCCGGTGCTTCAATCGAGGCGCAATCGGTAAGCGGTGATGGCAAAAGTCGAGAATGCGACGTGCTCGTTGTCGGTGGCGGGCCTGCCGGCTCGACCATTGCTGCGTTGCTCGCGCAAAAGAACAAACACGTCGTCATTCTCGAAAAAGAGCACTTCCCGCGATTTCATATCGGAGAATCGCTGCTCCCACTCAATTTGCCGCTGTTCGACCGGCTGGGGATTGCGGATGAGGTTGAGCGGATTGGCGTCTACAAACCTGGCGCCGAACTGATTTCCGATGAGCACAACGCGGCCACGACGTTTCGTTTTGCAAACAATCCGTATCTGAGCGTTGGCCACAGCTATCAGGTCCGACGCTCGGAGTTCGACAAACTTCTGCTCGACAACAGCCGACGGCTTGGCGCGGAGATAGTGGAGGGTGCTCGTGTGACCGATATTGCGCTCGATGGTGACCGTGGCCCGGACGTTACGGCGACGAGCGAAGGTACGAAAACAACGTGGTCGGCCCGGTTTCCGTTGACGCCTCCGGGCGCGATACCTCTGCTCACGAGCAAGCTCGGACTGAAGCGCATCAACAAGCACAACAACACCGCGGCCGTGTTCGGGCATTTCCGTAACGTCCCACGCCGGCCCGGCGACAAGGAAGGAATGATCACAGTCTATCTGTTCGAGCACGGATGGTTCTGGATGATCCCCTTGCGCGACGACGTGATGAGTGTCGGCGTTGTGGGAACACAGGCATTTTTCAAAGAGCGAAGGGCCAATCTCGATGTGCTCTTCGAAAGCGCTGTCGCCGCAACACCAAGCCTTGCTGCCCATATGGCGAATGCGGAACGGCTCGGTCCCTAACCGCATGCGCGGACTACTCATATGACTCTCAGTCTTATGTTGGCGAAAACCATATCCTCGTCGGCGATGCCGCGGCCTTCATTGATCCGTTGTTTTCAAGCGGCGTTGATGATGGCGATGAGCAGCGCAGCCTTCGGCGCAACGGTCGTGGAGAAATTGCTGGATGGCCGGGGTCGCGCCGGCGTCTTGTTCGCGACTATGAAAGCAAGATCCGGCACAGCCTGAATTCGCTGTCCTGGCTGATCTACCGGATCAATTCACCGCTGTTGCGCGATATTTTCATGTCATCGTTCGATCTGTTCAATACGCGCCACGAACTGATCACGATACTGGCAGGCGACTTCTACGAACGGCGTTCGTTGTTGTCGCCGCTCCGGCGCCTGCAGCTTGCCTATGGCTGCCTATTCGTCCTGTCGAAGTTCGGATTCCGCCTTAGCCACGCCAACACGGTGGTCAGCGCTGACGGCTGAACGCCGCCGTGCGGTCTCGTTCGGCTCCGGCTATTCCGGTGGCATGGAAGTTGCTATCGTTTATTCTCGAAAACAGAACAACGCTGGGGCGACGCATGCGATTCTTCAACCTGGTGATGGCTGTGACGTCCATGGCGACTCTTGGGCAGTCGCGGCGCGCCGGTTTTGGGCACAACAGCCGATATCGGCGCAGTCCGCCGCGCAGAAGCTCATGGTCGTGCCGGGCTCGAAATATCCCGGCCGCATGCACGTTCTGCCGGCGACGATGGAAACGACGCAGTGGGGCTGGTTCGATAACGGGGAATTGCCGCGCCTGATCATCGATTCCGGCGACACGGTTGCGATTGAGTCGATGTCGCATTCGCATGGACAGCTCTATCCGGGCCGCACCATCGAGGAGTTGAAAAAATTGCGCACCGACTGGCCGGCGCGCGGGCCAATGACACTGACCGGGCCGATCTTCGTCAACGGCGCGGAGCCCGGTGACACGCTGCAGATCAAGATCCAGAAGATCGTCCCGCGGCCTTGGGGCGCGAACTTCAACGTGCCTGGATTGTTTGGCCAATTTCGAGCCGCTTTCCGGACGGACAGGTGAAATATTTTATCTCGACAACGAGAAGAAAACCACGGAGTTTGCACCCGGCATCGAAATTCCGCTGCGTCCGTTCCCGGGCACGCTTGGTGTGGCTCGCAAGGATCCCGGCCGTTACAACGCGGTGCCGCCCGGACCATTTGCCGGAAATCTTGATAACCGCGACCTGGTCGAGGGACACGACGCTGCATGTTCCGGTCTTTGTGCGCGGAGCGCTGGTCTGGCAGGGCGATTCCACGCGGCTCAAGGCAATGGCGAAGTGAACCTGACGGGACTCGAGACCGCATTCCAGGAAATCACACTGACAATGACGGTCGACAAGGCGACGAAACTCGAATGGCCGCGCATTGAGACCTCGACCGAGTGGATCACGATGGGCTTCGACGAGGATCTCACCAAAGCTCTCGCCAACGCCAAATCGGAAACCGCGAAATTCATCGCTGAACAACGCAAAGTCTCTCCGGAACAGGCAATGCCGATGGTTTCGAAGACGTCCGATTGCCGCGTGACCCAGGTCGTGGACATCAAGAAGGGTGTCCACTGCATGACATCGAAAGATGCCGGCCAAGTCGCTCGCCGAGCCGCGGCCGACCGCCGAGACTCCGCAGTATCTCGTGACCTACGCGACCGATGCCGACATGAACAAGGCCATGGATAACGCGTCATGGGCGATGATTGAGCTGCTCCAGAAGGACAAGGGGTGTCGCGGCTCGATGCCTATGCGCTCGCGAGCATGACGATGGATTGCCGCGTCGGCGAAATGGATGCCGCCGAGAAGAGGCGTGCATTGCCTTGTCGCTAAAAGCATGTGGAAGAAATGACGAGCTTCAAGTCCGAGCATAAGGGAAGGGGAATATCATGTCGCACGTAACGTTCATGTCCCGTATTGCCGCCGGCGTCTGCGGGCAATGATCATGGGCACCGCGGCCATCGCGCAAACGCCGGCACCCGCGCCGGCGCCGCCCGCTCAATCGCCTTTGGGCATACCGCTGACCTCGACAATCACCACGCCCGGCTATCCCGCGTCCGGGCCTGCCGATCCGACGCTTCGCGTTCTGAAACTGCCGAGCGGCAAGAAGGTGCATCGTGCTGCCGGCGACGCTCGAGACCACGCAGTGGGGCTGGTTCGACAATGCCCAAGCCGCCGGTGCTGCGCGTCAATTCCGGCGACACCATCGTGCTGGAAACGATGATGCACAGCCACAATCAGGTGGTGCCGGGCACCACCATCGAGCAGATCAAGAAACTGCGCACCGATTTCCCGGCCGCGGGCCGCACACGTTGACGGGACCGATCTACATCGAGGAAGCGCAGCCGGGCGACGTGCTCAAGGTGACGCTCAACAAGATCGTTCCGCGCGCCTATGCGACGAACTTCAACGTGCCCGGCATGTTCGGCCAATTCCCGAACGTCTATCCAGGACGGCCAGGTCAAATATCTGTATCTCGATCTCGACAAGATGACGACCGAGTTCCTGCCCGGCATCGTTCTGCCGCTGCAGGCCATTCCCGGGCACGCTCGGCTGTCGCGCGCAAGGAGCCGGGCCGCTACTCGAGCGTGCCGCCAGGCGAATACGCCGGCAATATGGATATTCGCGACTTCGTCGCCGGCACGACGCTCTATGTGCCCGTGCATGTGCCGGGCGCGCTGCTGTGGACCGGCGATTCGCATGCCGGCCAGGGCAACGGCGAGGTCAACCTCACCGCCATCGAGACCGCCTACAAGGAATTCAACATCACGGTCGAGGTCGTCAAGGGCAAGCCGCTCGACTTTCCGCGCATCGAGACGGCGAAGTCCTGGATCACGATGGGATTCGACCAGGACCTGAACAAGGCCTGGGCGCAGGCCAAGGCGCAAACCGTCAAGTTCCTCTCCGAGCAGCGCGGCGTCTCTGCCGAGCAGGCGGAGAAACTGATGACGAGCGTTTCCGATTGCCGCGTCTCGCAGGTGGTCAACATCAAGAAGGGCATCCACTGCCTCAATCCCAAAGAATACGCGCGACAAGGAAGACATGGAGCGCCCGACCAAGGAGACGTCGAAATACCTACGTCTCGCACGTCAAGGACGCCGACCTGAACAAGGCGATGAATGACGCATCGATGGGCATGATCAAGCTGGCTCGAGTCGGACAAGAAGATCGCGCGGCTCGATGCCTATGGGCTCGCCAGCGTGGCGATGGATTGCCGGGTCGGCGCGATCTCCGATACCGAGAAGAATGTCCATTGCCTGATGCCGAAGAGCATCTGGGTCGCGAGCGCCGGCAAGCGCTAATCGAAGACGAGGATGGGCCGCCGCTGCGCGGCCCTTCCTTATCCAAATCCATGGCGTTGCGTTTCGCTCTCATCGTCGCGTCTGCTTGCTGCAGTCGTCCGCGGCATTTGCGCAGGATCGCATCCAGGTGGTGACGACCACGACCGACCTGCGCAGCCTCACCGAGGCCGTGGGCGGCGATCGGATCGTCGGCGGTCAGTCTCGTTCCGCCGAGCATGGATGCCGAGGACTATCAGCCCAAAGCCGCAGGACGTCCTGCGTCTCAAGCAGGCGCGCCTGCTCGTGCGCGTCGGGCTCGACTACGATCTGTGGGTCGATCGCCTGCTGGCACAGGCCGGCAGGCCCGAGATCAGCCGCGGCGGCCCGGCTATGTCGATGCCTCGCTTCGCGATCGCCGTGCTGGAGCTTCGCGGGATGAGCGTCGGCCCCGGCGACGGCCATGCTCATGGCAGCGGCAACCCGCATTATTGGCTCGATCCGAAGAACGCCGAGACCATCACCGCCAACGATTCTCGAAGCTTTGGCGCGGATCGACCCGGCCAATGCGGCGGCCTACGAAGCCGAACCGGCAGGCTTTCCTCGCTCGGCTGAATGCAAAGCTGGCGGAATGGGAAACGAAGCTGAGCGCCGCTCGAAGCCATGCCGATTGTCGCCTACCACAATAGCTGGCCCTATTTTGCGCGCCGCTTCCGCCTGGATTTTGTCGGCTTTATCGAGACCAAGCCCGGCGTGCCGCCGAGCCCCTCGCATCTTGCCGGGATCGTGCGAGACCATGCGCGCGCGCGGCGTCCGCATCGTCGTGCGCGAGCCGCACGAGCCGGAACGCGACGTCGCCTTCGTGGCGAGCAAGGCCGGAGCATCAGGTGGTGACGCTGGCGGCGTCGGTCGGCGCGCTGCCGCGGACCGACGACTACATCTCGCTGTTCGACGCGAACGTCGAGGCGCTGACATCGGCGGCGGCGACGCGATGATCGATGCCACTCCAGTTTCTCTGGCCGCCGTTCCTGGTGGCGGTCTGCCTGGTCGGCATCCACGCCTATTTCGGCATTCAGGTCCTTGCCCGCAAAGTGATCTTTGTCGATCTGGCGCTCGCGCAGATCGCGGCGCTCGGCGCGACGGTGGCCTTCATGCTCGGCCATCCGGCCCAGAGCATCGGCGACCTATGGCTATTCGCTCGCGTTCACCTTGCTTGCCGCCGTGCTGCTGGCCTTCACGCGCGGCTGGGGCACGCGCGTGCCGCAGGAAGCGCTGATCGGCGTCATCTACGTCGTCGCCGCGGCGGCGGCCATCCTGCTCATCGATCGAGCGCCGCAGGGCGCCGAACATCTCAAGCAAATCCTCACCGGAAATATTCTCACCAGCGGGCTCAACGACGTCGCGCGTCATTGTTCCGCTTTATGCAGCGATCGGGCTGCTGCATTGGCTGCTGCGCCGTCACATGACGGGAGCCGGGCTCGCTCGTTTGGGAATTCGTATTCTATGCGACTTTCGGCATCGTGGTGACCAGTTCGGTCGCGATTGCCGGCGTGCTGCTGGTCTTTTCGTTCCTGATCATTCCCGCCGCCATCGGCGTCATGTTTGCGTCGATCGCTGTCAAGGCAGCTCGCGATCGGCTGGATCGTCGGCACGCTCGTCAGTGCCGCCGGCCTTGCCGCCTCATTCGTCTTCGACCTGCCGACCGGCGCGGCCATGGTCTGCGCCTTCGGTGTATCGCTGGCGCTGGCCGGCGTGCTCTATCCGTTCTTGCGTGGCGATCGCCGACGTGCGATGCATAGTGCCGTCGCGACCGCCCGCTGGGTCGGCGCGATCATCCTCGCTGGCATCTGCCTTGCAGCTCGCGGTCGCGCCGCGCGCCGACCAGCCGCTCTTCGATTTCGCGGAATACGCGTTCCCTCGTTGCGCACGGTCTACTTTACGCGCGCGGAAGCAACGACATTTGCCGATGCGAGCGAACACGCGGAGCGCTATCGCATGCAAGCGGAGCAGCTGAACGAGACAGAGCGGCGTAACCGCACAGAAGGGCAATCGCTCGACGACTTCACCGTCGCGCGCATTTCTTCATTTCTGAAATCCTACGGTGAAATGCGCAAAGGCGAGCAATTCGTCATGGGCGAAGTGCGCATGCGCGCACGCGAGCGAATCCGCTGGGCCCGCGGCGTTGGGCCTGCTGGCGGCGGCGCTTCTGCTTGCGCCTGTTCCGTGGCGGCGACTATGGCGCGTCAGAACGGATGAGTGGAATCGCGCTGGCGATCGAGGCCGGCGCTGCATAGATGTTATTGGCAATCACCGTGACAGGAGATGAAATGTTGAACGCGATGAAGGTTTGGAACGCTTGGGCCACGCTGGCGATGCAGACGGGCCGTCACGGGATCTGAGGCGCAGAGCGTCATGGCACGTCGTATGCATGCGCTTTCCGCAGGCGGCGCCTTGGCCAAATCGGAAGCAAGCCGCATGATCACCGAGAAGGTGCATGGCCCTCGGGGAGGCGCAAAGCGCGGCAACTCTCGCAACGATCAAAGGCGACAAGAGCCATCGCGTCGCGACCAAAGTGTTGCGCGTCTACAAGCGGCGCGTGCGCAAGAACCGTCAGGCGGCTCACGAAGTAGCCCTCGTCGACACTAGGGAAGAAACTCCCTTTAGTTGCTTGGCCTTGATCTCCGATGGCTCTCCAGCCCACAATTCGAAAACCGAATTTTGATGGCAGAGGGAATGGCAACCATGGCACGGCAGATCACCGCTCATCGCGAACGCCTTCATTGCACTTTTTTCAGCGGCGCTCTGATTGCCGCATCCCAGGCGCAGGATTGTCCGCGTGGCGATCTCGACAAGGCCTATTGCGACCGCAACGGCGATCTGGTGGCCGATACGCCGACCGATCGCCAAGCAGCTCGTCAATCCCTCGACGCTGATCTTCGCCTACACGCCGGTCGAGGACCCGGCGCTGTACACCAAGGTCTGGGACGGCTTCCTCAGGCACCTGGAAAAGGTGACCGGGAAGAAGGTCGTGTTCTTCCCGGTGCAGTCGAACGCGCGCGGAGATCGAGGCGATGCGCTCCGGCCGCCTGCATATCGCCGGCGTCAGCACCGGCCCCACGCCGATCGCGGTGAACTGCGCGGGCTATGTGCCGTTCGCCATCATGGGCACCCAGGACGGCACGCTTCGGCTACGAGATGGAAATCATCGTGCCGGCCGACAGCCCGATCAAGACGCCGGCCGACATCAAGGGCAAGAAGCTCGCCTTCACCGCGCCAACATCGAATTCCGGCTTCAAGGCGCCGTCGGCGTTCTGCGAATCCGAATTCAATCTCGATGGCGAAGCGCGACTATGAGCCGGTGTTCTCCGGCAAGCACGACAACTCGGTGCTCGGCGTCGCCAACAAGGACTACGACGCCGCCGCGATCGCCAACGAGGTGATGTTCCGCATGTTCGAGCGCAAGGTGGTCGGACAAGGCGAAGATCCGGACCGATCTACAAGTCCGAGACGTTCCCGACCACCAGCTACGGCATCGCGCACAATCTCGATCCGGCGCTCGCAGGCGAAGATCAAGGAAGCGTTCTTCACCTTCCCCTGGGAAGGGTCGGCGCTGCAAGGCGGAGTTTAAGACCGAGGACCGCTTCGTGCCGATCACCTACCAGAAGGACTGGAGCGTGATCCGCAAGATCGATGCGGCGAGCGGCGTCAAATACGCCTGCAAGTGACGTCGCAGTGGGGAGTGCGAAGATATGCGCCGAGAATGGATCGTTGTCGGTCATAGCCGGGCTTGCTCGGCGTCATCGTGCTGTCCGGTGGCGGCCAGCGCGCAGGAGGATTGCCCGCGCGGCACGCTCGACAAGGCCTATTGCGACCGCAACGGCGATCTGGTCGCCGACCTGCCGACCGATCCGAAGAAGGTCATCAATCCGTCGACGCTGATCTTCTCCTACACGCCGGTCGAGGATCCTGCCGTCTATCAGAAGGTTTGGGACGGCTTTATCAAGCACCTGGAGAAGATCACCGGAAAGCAGGTGCGTTTTCTTCCCGGTGCAATCGAACGCCGCGCAATACGAGGCGATGCGCTCGGGCCGCCTGCACGTCGCCGGGCGTCAATGCCGGCGGCAATGCCGATCGCGGTGAACTGCGCGGGCTTCGTGCCATTCGCGATGATGGCCGTCGCAGGACAACAGCTTCGGCTACGAGATGGAAATCATCGTGCCGGCCGACAGCCCGATCAAGACGCCGACCGATCTCAAGGGCCACAAGATCGCGTTCACCGACGCCACGTCGAACTCCGGATTCAAGGCGCCGTCGGCGATCCTCGAAGGCCGACTTCAATCTCGAAGCCAAGCGCGACTTCGAGCCGGTGTTTTCCGGCAAGCACGACAACTCGATCCTCGGCGTCGTCAACAAGGACTACGAGGCCGCGGCGGTGGCGAACTCGGTGCTCAACCGGATGCTCGACCGCAAGGTGTTCGACACGGCCAAGATCCGCTCGATCTACAAGTCGGAGACCTTCCCGACCACCGGCTACGGCTACGCCTACAACCTCGATCCGAAGCTCGTCGAGAAGATCAAGGAAGCCTTCTTCACGTTTCCCTGGGAGGGCTCGGCGCTGGCAGGCCGAATTCAAGAGGGAAGGCAAGTTCATCCCGATCGACTACAAGAAGGACTGGGCAGTGCTGCGCAAGATCGACGACGCGACTGGCGTCAAATACAGCTTGCAAGTAACGGCAGTGACGCAGCGCGGCGCGGCGCAATGCTGCGCATCAAAGGTCTGACCAAGCGCTATCGCACGGGCGACCTTGGCGCTCAAGGGCATCGACCTCGATGTGCCCGACGGCCAGGTGATGGCGTTGATCGGGCCGTCCGGGCGCCGGCAAGTCGACCGTGATCCGCTGCATCAACCGGCTGGTCGAGCCGACCGCTGGGCTCGATCGAACTCAACGACGTCGATATCGTGAAGCTCGGCAGCGCCGAGCTGCGCCGCGCGCGCCGGCGCATGGGCATGATCTTCCAGGAATATGCGCTGGTCGAGCGGCTCTCGGTGATGGAGAACGTGCTGAGCTGGCCGGCTCGGCTATGTCGGCTTCTGGCAGAGCTGGCTTGCGGCGCTTTCCGCAATCCGACATCGACGAGGCGTTCCGTCTGCTCGACGCGCGTCGGCCTCGATCACATGGCCGACAAGCGCGCCGATGAGCTGTCCGGTGGACAGCGCCAGCGCGTCGGCATCTGCCGCGCGCTGATCCAGAATCCCGAATTGCTGCTGGTCGACGAGCCGACCGCCTCGCTCGATCCGAAGACCTCGCGGCAGATCATGCGGCTGATCAAGGAGCTGTGCGCCGAACGCAAGCTGTCCGCGATCATCAACATCCACGACGTGATGCTGGCGCAGATGTTCGCCGAGCGGATCGTCGGCCTGCAGCCTCGGCGAGATCGTCTATGACGGGCCGCCCGACAAACTCACCGCCGACGTGCTGACGTCAAGATCTACGGCGAGGAAGACTGGTCGGCGACGATCCGCAAGGTCGACGAGCAGGCAGCCGAGGCAGGAGGCCGACAACGTGGTGCCGTTCGAAGCTGCCGCGTCCCGACCGCGACCGTCTCGCGGGCCTGATATAATGCTCAGGACCTGCCTGTCGGTGCCATGGCGGTGGAGACCGTATGTCACTAGCGGTCGCCGCACCCCGTCGCTGGAAGAAACCGCCGCTGATCAAGTCAGCCTGGCTGCGCTGGTCGCTGGCACATCGGCGCTACGGTCTATCTCGCACTGGTGTTCCGGACCACGCCGGTGAACTGGACGCGCGTGTGGGAAGGTCTGCCGCGCGGCGCTGCATTTGTGTCCGGCGTTCTTCCCGCCGGATTTCGTCAGCCGCTGGGAGCGAGATCGCCGAAGGCATTGCTGAAAGCCTCTGGATGACGGTCGTCTCAACTGTGGTCGGCATTACACTCTCGATCCCGGTAGGCATAGGCGCCGCGAAAAACATCGCGCCAGCACCGGTCTATTATTTCTGCCGCGCGCGTGCTCGCGGTGTCGCGCAGCTTCCAGGAGATCATCCTCGCCATATTCTTCGTTAAGCTGTTCGGGTTCGGCCCCTTCGCCGGCTTCGTCACGCTTTCGTTCGCCACCATCGGCTTCTACGGCAAACTGCTGGCCGAGGACATCGAGGACATGGACCCGGCGCAGGCCGAGGCCGTGCGGGCATCGGGCGCAAGCTGGCTGCAATGGATCAACTATGGCGTGCAGCCGCAGGTGATGCCGCGGATGATCGGGCTCTGGTCTCTATCGCTTCGACATCAACTTCCGCAGATCTGCCGTGATCGGCATCGTCGGCGGAGGCGGCATCGGTGCCACGCTCAACACCGCCTTCGATCGCTACGAGTTCAGTTCCGCCGCCGCCATCATCATCGTGATCATCGTCATTGTGATGTTGTGCGAATACGGCTCCGGCTATTTGCGGCGTTGGGTGCAGTGATGGCCACGATCCCGGGCCATCCGCGGACGTGGCGACGGCACGAAACGCGCGCTCAGTTTCTGATCTGGCTGGCCGGCTGGCTGCGTGCAGCCCTTTTCATCGGTTGCTGTCAACTTATTTCCGAAAAGACCATCTGGGCCTTCGTCTGGGACGCGCCGCAGCAGGCAGGCGATCTTGCGGCGCGCATGGTGCCGCCGGACTGGTCGTCATATCCGAGGGCTTGGCCGACCGATCTGGGACACCATCAATATCGCGACGATCGGCACGCTGATCGCGGTGCTGCTCGCGATCCCGGTCGCCTACTGCGCTGCGCGCAATACGACACCAAGCGTCAGCGTTGTCCGGCCGATCGCGCTTTTCGTCATCGTGTCGTCGCGCTCGATCAATGCGCTGATCTGGGCGCTGATGCTGGTTACGATCATCGGGCCCGGGGTGCTCGCCGGCATAATCGCGATCGCACTACGGTCGATCGGCTTCTGCGCCAAATTGCTTTATGAGGCGATCGAGGAGATCGACGAAGGCCAGGTCGAAGCCGTGCGCTCGACCGGCGCATCCGGTGCGCAGGTAACATCGTATGGGATCGTGCCGCAGATATTGCCGGCCTTTGCCGGCATCTCCGTGTTTCGCTGGGACATTAATATCCGCGAAGTCGACCGTCCTTGGCCTGGTCGGGCGGGCGGCATCGGGCTCGAACTCAATGCCGCGATCACGCAGCTCTACTGGACCCAGGTTTCCCTGATTTTACTGGTCATTATCGGCGCGGTGATTGTGAGCGAGTGGGTCTCGGCCAAGGTCCGCCACGCGATCATTTAAAGTGGATCAGGCCGCCCGTTGCGACGCGCCATAGTCTATCGCGATCTGGAGCAGCAATTTCTTCGATCTTTCATCGGCACCTCCGCGCTGAACGCCTTCAAGGTAAGCGATCTCGCGCTTCAGAATTTCGATCTCGCGGGCATTCGGATCGATGCCGCCGATCTCCATCCGCGCTTCGGCTTCCAATGTTTTCAGGAACTGCCGGAGGCGGACGAGATCAGAGATCGCTGTGCACACTAGACATGTCGCGATCATATTCTGTTACCGGCGAGCGAAAAGTAGTTTTCCACTTGAAACTCGCAGCACATTGAGGATTGCACAGCAATCGCACGCGCTGGGCCGGCTATCAATCGTCGCCATAGAATCAACGGGGAGAGGTTTACTCGACCCGTGCGCTGCGGGACCGCGTGATTCTGTGCTGTCGCCGATATTGATCCATGACGACGCGACAGGCCGGATTGAGGCGAGGCCTGTTGTCCATCAGACAATGAAAGACCGCGTTTCGGTCAGGAATGGCCGACCAGCAGACCCGGAACGCATCGCCCATGCAGGCCTGCCGCTCGCCCGTGGTCTCGGCTATTGCAGCGGAACTCAAAAATGCCATACGGCGAGAGCGGTTGTTATTAGAGCGAATGCTTTGAATGGCGTCAGTGCATTCAGGTTAAGCCCAGCCGTCAGCCATCTGTCTGGCATGCGCAAGTCCGATCCTTTTTGCGTTAGCTCCCTGACATCCATCATAGGCATTCCGGACCGTTGCCCTATGACCGGCGCGCAACAGTGGACAAAAATGCGACCGACAAGGCTCCCACGGTGAAGCCGGCTACTGTTTCGAGCGAGCGATTGGACGCCTGCCATTTAGGCTGAACCGTTTGCTGGCCTGTGCCTCGCAGTACCAGAGTCCTTTGACTAGTGTGGTGGGTAGGGGGCGCTGATGGTGAAATGCCCTGGCGCGGGCTTCATTGCTTTCAACTTCGGCATCGGCCTTTCGGCGCTGATCGTCGCTACATCGCTCAGTCTGCCGGGGCGCACGCAATCGGCTGATCTTGTGCTTTGTGATCGGATCGCGGCCGATCCCAGCGATCCGGACAAACCGGCCGACGTCAAGGGAACCCCCGAAATCGCTCAGTCCGATATACGCGACGGCAATCAAATTCTGCAAAAACGCGTCGGCGTCGTCGCGCCGCGCAATGTACGAACTTGGACGAGCCTACGCGGCCAATCGGCAGATGTCTGAAGCCGTAAGTGCGTGGCGAAAAGCCGCGGAAAAAGGCAATACGTCGGCCATGGTCGAGTTGGGCGTGATGCTCGGCACAGGAGCCGGTGGGCCCAAAGACCAGCCGAGGCGCGCAAACTTTTGGAGCGCGCAGCCGAGGCCGGCAACCCTCGTGGCGTTACCAATCTCGCTTCTCTTTCCGCAAATGGTGGTGTGCTCCATCAGATCCAGGCAGGGCAAGAGCGCTGCTGGCGAAAGCGGCCGAAGCGAACTCAGCGGAAGCTCAGTATCAACTTGGATTGATGAACGCGGACGGTGTCGGCGGTCCGAAGGATGATGTCGCGGCGCGGGCATTGTTCGAGAAGGCCGCGTCGCAAGATCATGCCGGTGCAATGGAACGAATGGGTGCGTTTGCCGAAAGCGGTCGAGGGGGCCCGCAGGACTCCGCCGCAGCCAAAGCCTACTACGAGAAGGCGGCCGTACTCGGCAGCGAGACCGCCAAGACTGCGTTGAAGCGCGTCGAATGCCCTTACGTGATTAAGGACAAGAACGGAAAGTTCGTGACCAATCTTTGCTTCCGACACTGGCTGCGCATGAAACAAGGAAAAGCCGCCGTGAGGCGGCCTTTCCAGGAGAGGCGCCGCAGCCGTGGTGAAAGCTGCGGCGACCGGTCCCGACACTCAACGCGCCGGCATTTTCGAAGTTCAAGGCTCCGGACGAAAATTAAAACGTGGTCGCGGAACCACGCTGGCCCATGACGCGTTTTCCGATCAAGCCGCGCGCATCCCCATCCTCCCGAACGCGCGGTTACGGTAGTCAAAGAACCGGGTGCGACTCCGCACCCGGTTCTTTCTTATCTTTCTTCGTGGCTGGAACAACGGCGGAAGGATGGAATAACGGTAGGGACTGGGATTTCGGCAGAGGCGGTGCCAACTCTTACGCGGTCTTTCCGCCGTCCGGCGGCCGGTATTTCGATCGCGCCATCAGCGATCGGTGAGCGATCGACATTAAATAAAATAAGGGCCGCGCGAACCGGCGCGGCCCTTGTTATTTGCAAAAAGACTTCTCGAATCAGCTCCCTTGCAAGGTGACGTGCGCAAGTCCGCTGAAACCGAGAGCACTGGCCGCTGCCGGGGTGAGGTCGATGATGCGGCCGCGCACGAACGGTCCCCGATCATTGATCCGCACGACGACGCTGCGACCGTTGCTCTTGTTCGTCACGCGCACGTGTGTGCCGAAAGGCAGCGTGCGATGCGCCGCCGTGAGGCCGCTCGGCTTGGCACGCTCTCCGCTTGCGGTGCGCTCGCCGGCATAGGCATAGACCGAAGCGATTCCGGACTGCGCCATAACGGCGGACGAGCATCCAACAAAATCAGTGCGCCGCAAATCGCGGCGGCAAAACGCACGATCATCAACATTTGCTCCTGGATTGGCCCTCAGACTGGTGAGGCTGATAGGGAGGGTGGGGTGCGTTTTGGCGGCGGAAATGGGGCCATTTTTCGAATTCAACAGTTCCGAAAATTCCGCTCTGCTGCTGCGACTCGCGAGAGATTTTGCTCGGCGAATTGCATCCGCATTGTGATGTGGTGACTGCGTCGACAAGCCACGCCCAAATATTTAACGACTGCTTAATCCTTTGCGGCGGAGATGTGGCGCGATGACCGGATTGCCGTCGCAAAAGGCAGAACGCGCTGCTTTCTGAATCAAATGCACATCATTGCGACACGTGCGCGACACTGCGCATGAGTCGCGCGCATGGAACGTATGTTCCGCCAAGCATGGTAGATGCGGCGAACAGCGCCTATGTTGAAAATAACAAAAACAAAAAATGGAAACGCCCTGGAGTCGTCGAACCCAACGAAGGGAGATGATCCATGGCTTACGCTCCGTACACCGTCGCTAGAGGCGGTTTCACCACAGAAGCTCCCGTTCGCGAGCGCCCCGGCTTCTTCCGTCGATCTGTCGCCGCCATGATGATTTCGCGCCAACGCCAGGCGGATCGCGAGATCGAGCGCTATCTGCACAACAACAAATTCACCGACGAGACCGAGCGCGAGATTGAACGTCGGTTTCTATCGTCGCCGTCACGCTTCTGACCGGAGGTGCGCAATGTCGACAATGCCAGTCCAGGCGCATGCGGGGCCGTCGTTCGGCGGTTTCGCTCGCGTAGTCTTCTTTCCTCAGCACCTGCGTCGAGGTCTTTCTCGACGCCCAGCGCGAGGCCACGGCCGCCCACAGAGCGCTATCCGTTCACCGATTGGTGAGGCGAGTCAGGCTGCGCCTTCGACGACGCGCATATCGCGGTCAACGTTGCCGTTGCCGAGTGCCTTGAGGGCCTCTTTGTAAGCACCAGTGTCGTGGCAGGCGAGGGCCTTGTCGAGGCTGTCGAATTCAACCAGAACCACGCGCTCGTTCATTCCAGACTCGTAGATTTTTGCCGGGTTGCTGCGCGCAAGGAAGCGCCCACCGGCGCCTTCGATCGCCGGCACGGCGAGCTTCGCGTAGGCCTTCCAGGCTTCCGGATTTTCACCGAACGATAGGTCACGACCCAATAGGCCTTCGGCATGCGCGTTCTCCATTTCGATTGAGCCCTTATTGCCTGACGCAACTTATGTCGCGATCGCCTCCCGCAGCAAGGCCCGCGCATCATCGCTGCCATCGAGCGGACGCAACGTGCGACGCGTCACTTTCCATCCGTCTTCGCCGCGCCTGAGCTCCCACCGGTTGGCGCCCACGCGGTGGATGCGAAAGCCGGTCGTGCTGCCGTGGCCAGAAACTTCACGCGGCGCCGCCTGCCGGTCGGGCGTGATGATCTGCAAATAAGAAGTCGCCACTGCGGTGTCTCCGTCAAGCTCGACGCGCGGCAATCCGGCGAAATGGCAGAGGCCGCCCGCGATCGCAGCCTGATGTTCAGGCGTCCTTCACAATTGCCGCGATCGCTTCGTTGCCGGTCGCGCCTTTGCCACCACCAAGATCGACCGAGCCGTTTGTTGTAAATGCGTCGCGATAGTAGCTGTCGGTACCGGTATCGGCCGCAGGTGGGTGACTTGCGATTACGTGATAGATCGCAAGGGTATTTTCCACCGCGCGCAGACGATCCTCTGTCGTAGCAGGCTTTGTCATGCAGGTCTCCCGAGCCAAATTGAGCTGGGAAGCCTACACATGCTTTGCTTTTGCCGCGACCGGAATGCAAAGCGGTGTTGATTGGGGATAGGCGGCTGGGACGCAATCGTTGCGAATCAACTACCCTCTCAGGGGACGGTATTTCAGCACAGCCGGACGCAAAACGTGATGGAACGAACGATCGTGACCTCTGTTGCGTCACAAAGTTGCCCGAGTTTGTCGTGAAAAGCCGAGTCTCCCACCCGCAAATCGCAGCTGCATTGGAGCCGCTATGACTCGCAAACTTGCACTGATAACAACTCTCGTTGCGTTGGTCGCAACGCCGGCGTTTGCGCAAAAACAGCGTCTCACAATCGTCGACGCCAACGGCAATCTCGATGCATTGATACGGCAAACATGCGGCTGCAAATAATTTGCCCGAGGATCTGGTGCGTCGCGTGATCAAACGTGAGAGCGGAGGAAACGCGCGTGTGGTGAGCGCGGGCAATTACGGGCTGATGCAGATCAAGCTCGCGACGGCTCGCTCCATGGGATACACCGGCAACGCCGCTGGCCTGCTCGATGCCAACACCAACATGACTTATGCGGTGAAATATCTGGCCGGCGCTTACCGGCTCGCCAACGGCAATCACAGCCGCGCAGTGCATTATTATGCTGCCGGTTACTACTATGCTGCCAAGGCGAGGGGAGCCTCGGTAACCTCGCTCGCCCAGGCGACTGATGCATTCACCGCCGCGGCGCCGAGCCGCAGCATGAAATTCAGCTCGCGGCAAAACCTTCGCGAGGCATACAGGCAAACCGACGGCTTTGGATCTTCCTCGAATTTCTACAACACGAGGCCCGACTACTAATGATCGCGGGAATTTCGCGACGCCCTAGTAGGGAGTAGTACCGGGAGCCGAGGAGTAAGTGTGCTGGCTTGTCTGCGCGGCACCGTTTGTCGGCCCCTGATAATACCGCTGCCGACCGGCTTGCTGGGTGTACGCTGGCTGATATTGGTGCTGACCGCCCTGCTGGGCGTAGGCTGGCAACTGGCTGTTCTGAGGTTGGTTGCCGTATGTCGGTTGTTGAGACGGCGGTCCCCAGAAAAACATTTCAAAGAAAGTGTACTGGCGAGCCTGCGGCGGCTTCGCTGCGACTTTGGTGTGGCGTGGGCGATAGACGCGGCGCGTCGGTTCCGTTGCGGTTTTGCCGGCTCGGCCTTCTTGGCAGCGGGCGCCATCTTCTGCGGCTGCGCCTGCGGCACGACGGCCGGCAACTCAACGGCTGCGGGTTCGCCAATCTCGATCGGGATGCTGACGACCGGCGTCTCGTTGATCGTAGCGGCTTCTTCCGGATCCGAGTCGCTGCGGTTACTGGGAAGACCGGCGACCTTTGGGGTCGTGTCCTCGACCTCGGAGCGCGTCGGCGTGTCCGGCAGGTCGCGCAGACGGTTCAGTTCGTCGGCGCGCTTGAGCGCGGCGTGTAGGAGAAATTGCCGCACTTCGGACTGATGATCGCGGTCGGCCAACACGCCTCGCCCTGTGGCCAATGCGCCGGACAGTGGCGCGCGCGAGCCATCAGGAGGGCTCAGCGCCAGTACCAGAATCAAAATGGTGAGAAGTACGCCGCCTACTGGGTATGCGGAGAGATCGGCAGCATTGCCCGTGAATAACTGAGTCGGCAGTCAATACCAAAGCACCACTTGAAAGCCGTTGATCGGCAACCGAACATGTGCGGCTTTTATATCACTGAGTTGTCATACAGCGGGCGGGAGGCCGGTGACAGGCAGCGGGCCGGTTGCTACGAAGCGGCTCCAATAACGTTGCGGGGAAGCGTCATGATGAAGAAGCCGAATTGTCCGATCATTGCCATCGAGGAGCATTACTGGGACCCGGAACTGGCCAAGCATTTCACCGGGCCCGAAGCCGGGCGAGGCAATGAGACGGACGAACGGCTCTTTGACCTTGGTAGCCTGCGTCTCAAGGAAATGGACGAAGCCGGGATCGACATTCAGGTTCTCTCCCATGGCGCCCCGTCCACCCAGAAGCTCGGCGCCGACATCGCGGCTGATCTGACCCGACAGGTTAACGACCGCCTTGCCAAACTATGCGCGGCCAACCCCAAACGTTTCGCCGCCTTTGCCTCGCTTCCTACTGCCGACCCGAAGGCTGCGGCCGACGAACTCGAGCGCACTGTCACAAAGCTCGGCTTCAAGGGTGCGATGCTGCACGGCATGTCGAACGGCGAGTTCCTCGACCTCAAGAAGTTCTGGCCGATCTATGAGCGCGCCGAAAACTCGACGTGCCGATCTATTTCCACCCGTCGCTGCCGCATCCGAAGGTGACGGAGATCTACTACCAGGATTACGCCAAGGACTTCCCTTTGGTTGTTCGTCCCGCCTGGGGTTACACCGTGGAGACGGCAACCCAGGCAATCCGGCTGGTGCTGTCCGGGGTCTTCGACGCACACCCGAATCTGAAAGTTATTCTCGGCCATTTCGGCGAAACGCTTCCGTTTCTGGTCTGGCGCATCGATTCATCGCTTAAACGGCCGGGCCAGAAGGCGATGAGCTTCCGCGATATTTTCTGCAAGAACTTCTATGTCACCACCAGCGGCTTCTTCTCGGACCCTGCTTTGATCTGCTGCATGCTCGAAATGGGCATCGACCACATCCTCTTCGCGGTCGATTGGCCGTTCGTGATGAACCCGCCGGCGGTCAAATGGATGGAAAGCGTCTCGATATCCGACTCTGACAAGGTCAAGATATTGAGCGGCAATGCGCAAGCGGCTTCTAAAGATGTGATGTCGACCGGGTGACGCCGATAGTACTCGGCGTCTTCCGCGGATTGCGTCCAATCTTTGTTGCCGCGCCAATCGCAGTGGTGCGCGCGCATGTCACTCCCGTAGCGGACGCGAAACAGCATCGTGCGAGTGGGACCGTTCTCGTATTCGTGCACTTCGCCAGGCGGGTGAACGACGAAAGCGCCGGGCGTGACCGCGATGGTTTCGGTCGGGCGTCCGCATCGTGCCGCCGCCGGAGAAGCAGAAATAGATTTCGGTGGCCTGGGGGTGGCAATGGTATGGACTGAGCTGTCCGGGCTCCCAGCAGGCCACGGTGACGTCGCCATCGGCGACTTTGCCGAGAATCTTCTCGACGTGGTGCTTGGGGTCCCACTGCTGCTCACGTTCTAGGCTGAAGACGTGCATGACCATGGCGCTCCGGCGAAAACAGGGTCGCAGCCTAGCGCAACGGTCAGCCGGCAGGAGAGGCTGGCGTTGCGCATCGGCCAGCGCGCATTGATAGAAGGAACGCGCCGGGCCCGTAGCTCAATGGTTAGAGCCGACCGCTCATAACGGTCTGGTTGGAGGTTCGAGTCCTCCCGGCCCACCAGCGTTTTCAACAGGTTGTCTATGTGACGAGGGGCTGCGCGTCGACCTGGTGCCAACGTTATTGCCAATGATTGGGCTCCGGCGGTAGCCCAACGCGTGCGCGGCGCCACGCAGGTGCTCGGGATGGTGATGACCATAAACACGATCAAGCATCTCGACCGACATGCCGAGAAAGCCGGCCGCCTCCCATTTGTCGACGCCGTTCTGCATCAGCCAGGTCGCCGCGGTGTGACGCAACGTGTGCGGACTGATCTGTCCGCTCAGCCTTGGCCAAGCGCAGCGCGGTCTTGAACGCGGTCTTCACCGACTTCACCGGCCGCCCGTTCCATTCCACGAAATGCTCGCTGACGATGCCCTTTCTGCGAACCAGCGGCGCAGATGGGCGAGCAGGCGGCGCGGCAGCGGCACTGGCGGCTGCCGCTTGTTGGTCGCGCGTGCACCTTCGGCCAGGCGGTAGAAGATGCCGCGCTCGAGATCGACATAGGAACGGCCCTCGCCGCGACGGGGCGAGGCCGTCAGCACTGGCGCCTGCGCGCGAGCCGCTGTAGATGGCAAGCAGAATGAACCGTGCCAGGTGCCGCAACGGGCGCTTTTCGGTCTCCTGCGGTTCACCTCTGCGCTTGCCGCGGTGCACCGTCTGCACCTCGCGATAGCGCCAGCACGCCCATAAGACCGCAGCCAGCTCATCGCGGGTCAGCCAGCGGTCGCGCGCGGCACCTTCGGCGGCAGGGTGACCCGCGCAAGACCACACTCCAGTTTTGGCCTGAAGCTTCCACACCTACGGCTCTTCCTGAGAAAATCGGCGCCTCAGACGTCATACAGAAAGGGACCGTAGAAATGAGATCGTCATCCCTGCGTGGCCAATACGATTCTTCACCGTCGCCGAGTGTGGCAGACATGCCGTAGAGGTGTTTGTCCGCACCGTGCGTCGCTGGATCAAGTGCGGCGACCTCGTCGCGCACCGCTTCGGCACTGCCGTGCGCATCGCCGAGAGCGACCCTGGCGCCTTCGCCCAGCATCGGCATCATTTCCGCGCTAGTCCACCGGAGCCCGCGAATGTCACGCTACGCCGACAGATTACGAGAGTTCGGGAATACTCACATCGCTGTGATCCCATTTGTTCTGGCTAGTGTTCTGGAAAATCACCCCTGTCCGCTGCCGGTCCCGCCGGGCCCCAAGCGGTCCACCTTGAGGGAACAACGCGCATGAAAGCTGGATCGCATCGACCCGGCCGACGGCGACCGGCCACGCTGCCCAGGAGCGTCCTCGACCGGCTGGCGGCGGCGCCGGTGACTCCGACGCGTGAGACCGCAAGCGCGATCTGCGCTCCGCCGTCGTGGCGGGCTTCGGCAAGCTGATGGACGGCGCGCCGGCCTCGATCCCACGCTCGACCTCGCCGGCATCCGGGCGGCCTCCTGGATGCGCCATGGTGCCGGCGCAGGCCGGGCCCTCGCGCAAGCGCGGGGCGAGCCTGCGCAGCGACCTTGCCGCCGCCATCGAGGCTCGCGGGCCTGCGGCCGATGCTCAAGACCGCCGGTGTCGCGCTCGACGGAGAAAACCACTGGAGCGGGCTTTGTTGCAGCAGGCGCGTCGCCGACCGAGCGCGTGCGCAATGGCCTGTCGCGCGCTTTGCCTCGCTGGGCGAGCCTGCGCCGGGTCGAGCGTCCGTCGAGGCCGTCGCGCACCGGTGCCATCGCGCGGTTCATTGCCGAACTTCTGGAAGCGGCAAGCCTCATCCGTAACCTCGACAGCCAGCGCCGCAGCGTGGCGACGGCCTGGGGTCTTCTCGTTCGCCTGCGGCCGGACGCGGGGCTGCAGCCCGATCGCGGTGCCGACCAGCCAGACTGGCGCCAGACGCGGGTGGGACTCGGGCTTTTTGCCAACTGCGGGCCAGCTCTTCACGCGCCGACGCTGAGCGGTACCTCGCCTCCGGCGCGCGGTGCCCGGGATCCGCTCGACGAATATGCGCGGGCAGAATGCCTTGGCGCCGCGGACGTTGCAGTTGCGGCGCGATCACATCTCATTCCGGCCGTCACCGCCGCCAGCGCCGCCGGGATCGATGTCGCCCGCTGGAGGTCGCTCGCAAGCCTGGTAGAGCCTCCGAGACCTTCAAGGCGCTGTTGCGGCACCTGTGGGAGGCGTGGCGGTCGGCAGGCTCACCGCCTACACGCACTGGCGTCGCCCCGGCACGCGCTGGTCGCGATCGCCGCGGAATGGGTGGAGCCGCCGGCGGACGCCGTCGCGAAGAAGAGCCGTCAGGCGCTTCGCCGCAAACTCGGGACGCTGCCGTCAGGCTCGACCGACAAGAACAAGGCGCTGGTGCGTAAGTTCGACAACCCGCGTTTAGTAGAAAGCGCTGCTGAATTTGCCGGATCAAGCTGTGGCGGCGGGCGCGCCGAGATCTGGCGACCTCGCGCGGCGGCCGTGCATTGACTCCAGCAGCGCGCTGGCGATCGACCTTTTTGCTGCTGCACGTGGCGCCGCGGGATGGCAGAGGATGCCGGCTGCCCTGAGCTTCGAGCAGCGTCTCGCCACTGGCCGCAAGGCCGCGGCAAGCCGGCCCCTCCTCGTCTTCAACGCCGATGAGACCAAAGAACGGCGATCCCGCTCGAGTTCGAGATCCCGACGGCGCTGGCCGATGCGCCTGCCTGGTCTCATCGCAGCGAGATCGCGCCGGCCGTCACGCGGCAAGCGGCCTGACGCGGTGTTCGTCGCCCGGGCCGGCAAGCCGAGAAAGCAAGCAGCCATCGCGCTGGCAATCCAGAACACCGTGCTGAGAGAACTGGGGTGAAGCTGACCCGCATCAGTTCCGGCACCTGGCGGCCAAGATGATCCTAGACGAGCACCCGGGTGCCCACGAGCTGCAGTGCGGCGGCTGATGGGCCACGCCGAGAACCCGAAGACGACCACCAACTTCCTATGCGGGGATCGACACCCGGCCAGTGCCGGACGTGTGCCCACGCCGACCTCGTCATGAAGCACGCGAGATCTGGCCTCGTGACGGCGGCCGCCAGGCGCCCAGGCCGGACAAGCAGCCAACGCCCGGCCGTCCACCACGCCTGCACTCTGCCCCTACGCGCGATTGGCCCGCCGCCCGAGTCAGAGCCTGTGGCGGTGTGCCATGACCGGCGATGATCCTGGGCGATGGCGCCGGCTTCCCGGCGGCGCCAAAAGTAGCAAGCGCCAAGTATCAATCGGCCTGGCGGCGCTTCCTCGGCTTCCTCACCCAATTTGAGGAGCCTGCGGCGCTGGTGGTTGCCCCAGCGCAGCACGGCTGACCATCAGATCGCATCCGGGCATTCGCCTCTCACCTCGGCGCGACCAATACGCCCCGATCCGGTCGCCGATCCAGATCGATGCGCTTTACAAAGCTGCAGTGCGGGCGATGATGCCGCAGCATGACTGGACCTGGCTCAAATCGGCTGAAAGCGCGGCTCTATGCGGCGGCGCCGTCGCATCACGCTGACCGGGCCGGTGATACACCAGCGTGCAGGTGCTCGACCTCGGCCGAGAACAGTTTGATGGATGAATAAGCCAGACCGGGCCTGAACGCGCACCGATCCGCATGGCCGACGCGGTCACACTACCGCGACGGGCTGATGTTCGCCGTGGCTCGCCTTCGTTCCGCTGCGGCGCAAGGGCATTCTGCCGCGCTCCGAGATCGGTCGCCGAAAATGCCCACGTCCAGGACGGCGACGGCTGGTTCATCGTCATTCCTACTACGGAGACCAAGACGCAGCACGACCAGCCCGAGTTGCTAAAGTGCCCGAGTTGCTCGCGTCCGTATCTTGCCACGTATCTCAATCAGCCGTTCACGCCCACGATTGCTCCGGCGGGCATGCATTGTGCGCTCTGGATAAGCCAGAAGGGCGGCGCCTCTTATCTTATTCGGCCGGTCTGGGAGGTCACTACACGGCTCACGGAGAGGCGGCTTGGGGTCACGCAGCGCCGCCGCATGATGTCCGCCAGATGCCGCCGCCAACAAGCTGCGTGGAGCGAATCTCGCTGCGCCCCAGCGCGATCAGATCGGCGTCGCCGCGGGACCTGCTTGCGCACGGCGGCCTGCGCACCACCACCCGGCACTACTGTCGGGCCGGAGGGGATCGAGGCCAGCCGGGCGTATACACCTGATTGCAAAAAGCGCAGAGTAAATATCGACCGGCGGTGACTGTGACTGTATCAAAGTCATGATCAGCGATGGTCTGGGCCAAAAGCCAATCTCAAAGACCGTGGGGTCTTATACCCACGAGGCGACGCACAGTCATCACCAGGCCCGGAAGTCCGCTTTAGCCCGATGGGCGCGATTATCATTTGTAAAGCGATTTCTTTCATTTGACGAGCTGTGTTCCCACGCTGACAAAAGAAAATACCTGAAGCAAGAAATCATTTCAAAAATGGTTCGCCAAAAGCCAAAGCGAGAGTTGTGATGGCGAGATCAACTAACAGCTAGACCTACTCTGCCCACCGTCATAGCCGTCGCTCGGGCGATGGGGACTTGCCGCGATGTCCGCTATTGGCAGCACAAAGCGGACATCCCTCGTTGCGCCGATCACATGGCCGCTGGGGGTAAAAGCGTGACATGGCGTTGATAGGCATTTACAACCCTTGCCAGCATATCTTCCGGCTGCCAGGAAGAAAAATAAGATTTGGCAGCATCCATGGGTCTGGCGGGCAGTGGGCACCGGAGAGATAATGGACTCTGGCGACACATTTTTATGCGGAAAAGTCCGGCCGGCCCCACTTCCCCCCCAATGCCATCGACGGCTTTTCCGCCGCGAGGTCGTGAAGATCGCGGATCGCCCGGCACAAGGCCGGGCATGAGATCAAAGGCAAACGCATCGTGACAACAAACCGGCGACAGCCTGGCGGCGCCTCTCGGCCTACTCGCCGAATTGACACATCGCTGTCCGCCTCGGCTGTCCCTATTGTTCCAATCCTCTGGCGCTCGACAAGCGCGACGACGAACTCGACACCGCGACGTGGGGCAGGGTGGGCTCGCGAGGCGGCCGCACTCGGCGTGCCGCAGGTGCATCTGTCCGGCGGCGAGCCGGCGGCACGACGCGATTTTACCTGAGCTCGTCGCGGCCGCGCGCGAAGCGGGTCTCTGCCAACAACTCTCATAACGTCCGCGGCTGGACTGACTCCGCAGAATTCTTAAGCCGTGCTTTTGCTGCAGACGGCAGGCCTCGGATCACGTGCAAATCTCCATCCAGGACAGTGACGAGCTTCTCCGCCGATCATATTGCCGGCCGCAAGGCGCTTCCGCGCGAAAACGTGCCATGGTCGAGAGGTCGTCGTCGTAAGCCCGGGCTGCCGCTGACCATCACTGTGGCGTTGTGCATCGCGCCAATATTGCGCGCGTTGAGTCGATGGTGGAACTGGCGCTGTCGCTTGGCGCCAGCCGCGTGGAAATCGCCCACGTGCAATACTACGGGCTGGGCGCTCAAGAACCGGGCCGGCTCTGATGCCCACACGCGAGCAAGTCGACCAGGCCGTCCATCAAGTCGATGTGCTGCGAACCTGCCACCATGGCCAGATCGTCATTGATGCGGTGGTGCCCGATTACTACGCGCGCTTTCCCTAAACTCCTGCGTCGGCGGGGTTGGGGCCGCCGCTCGCTCAATGTCACGCCCGCGGGCCGGGTCCTTCCCCTGCCACGCCGCCGAAGTCATCCCTGGTCTTGAGTTCTGGAATGCGCGTGAGCATTCGCTCGCTGACATCTGGCGCAGCTCCCCTGCTTTCCGGCTTCCGTGGCACAGACTGGATGCATGAGCCTTGCAAGTCGCGCACGGCGTGACCAGGATTTTGGCGGATGCCGCTGCCAAGCTCTCTCCTCCTTACGGGCGATGCCCGCGCGGCGGATCCGGTGTGCCACCTTCTCCGCATCATCCACTGATGAACGAACGATTGGCGGCGGCGCGCGAAGATGCCGCCCATAGCTACTGTAGCTCCTGACGCGGAATTACCACCGAATTTTGCGTTAGATTCCGGTGGAGAATTACCTCCAACGGTTGCGATTGTGTCGCAACGAAATTACTTAATTACCAGAAATGATAACGTGATGAAATGTTATCCCCGATCTCAAACGGGGATGATCCGGTCACCTTCTTCAATGGAACCGACTCGACGACATCAGGCTCGCTTATCGAGAGTACGGCCGCGCTTTCGTGAATGAAAACGCATCCGCGAACGCACCGGTGCCGAATTAAGCTCTCCGGCGCGCGCCTGAGTTGTTCGGAATGAGCGTCCGAAATGTCCGCTTTGGAGGTGAGAGCTAATATCGCGATTAGGGCCAGCAATGTTCGCTAGTGACCCAAAGCGGACACGGCGGATTCAAAATTGAAGGCCGAATTTGCGCGAGTTTCCTGCAAAATTTGATTATGCTTTTCCCGGCTGACCCAAAAGACTTTGCGTGCAGCAAAGGAGGAACTCGTAATGACACAGTTCATGAAGTTGCTTCTGGCAGGCACAATCACCGGCATGGTGATGACGACCGCCGCGATCGGAACGGCGGCCGCTGCCGGGCCTGAGAACCGTATCACGATCCTCTACGATGCGTTCGGCAAGGACGCTTCGATGCGAAAGGACTGGGGCTTCTCGGCGCTCGTAGAGATTGCCGGCAAGCGCATCCTGTTCGATACGGGCGATGATCGCGACATCTTCGCGGCGAACGTAAAGGCAAAAAACGTTGATCTCACCAAGCTGGATTTCGTCGTTCTATCGCATCGGCATGGGGATCACATGGCGGGGCTGGCCCATGTGTTGAGCGTCAATCCAACGGTGAAGATCTACGCGCCCAAGGAGGGCTTCGGCATCTTCGGCTCGTCGCTGCCGTCGAGCTTCTATCGGAAGGCCGAAGCCTTGCCGCCGGACATGCGCTACTTCGACGGCAAACCACCCGAGGTCATGACCTTCGGCTCGGCCTGGCAGGGCGCCAACTTTGAGCTCATCGACAAGACCACCGAAATCGTCCCCGGCATCACCCTGATCGCCCTTGTGTCGGAAGCTCCAGGCACCCGGGAGCTCAAGGAGCTCTCGCTGGCCATCAACACGCCGGATGGAGTTGTGCTGGTGGTCGGTTGCTCGCACCCCGGGATCGACAAGATCGTCGAGGCGGCCGCAACCATAAATCCCAAGATCCATTTGATCGCCGGCGGCTTCCACTTGGTTGCCGCGTCGGATGACGCCATCTCTAAAATCGTGGCGACGCTCAAGGATACTTTCAAAGTGGAGATCATCGCGCCCGGTCATTGTACTGGCGAGCCGACGTTTGCGGCATTAAAGCAAGCCTTCGGCGATCACTACATCTATGCCGGCTTGGGCACGTCGTTCGCGACCGGATCGGGTGCGGGCGCCGAGCAAAGACGCGGTGAAGCACCGGCGCTCGATGCCGAGGATCTCGTCAGCTATCGCAGGCTGGCTGCTCGTGAAGACCCGTTCGGGCTCGCTACCTGGCGAAGGAAACTTGCCAATAGAGACAACTGACGGCGCGCCGACGAGGTGATCGAGTCGGATTGGCGGGATGTCCGCTATTGGCACTTAGCGTCCGGCGCGCGACCCTGCTGCGGCAAATGGGTCAGCGTGTTTGACCCAGTACAGGCAGCCATCTGCTAAATTTTTGTGATTGTGGCGCACCGGCTAATAACGTCGCGGGCCAGATATCTCGTCTGAGATTGAACCTCGTATGCACAACTCTGACTATTACCGCAGAGCAAGCTTACCACTATCGGCAACCAGCCGCGGCCGCTGAAAACGCGGCCGCAAAACAAGAGTTTTTGGAATTGGCGGCAGCTCGTGAAGAGGTCGCCGATGAGATCGACGACTTCGGGCAAGCGGATAACCACATTTGGCGCGGTCTTGGGAAATCAACTCGGTCGCACGGGAGGACTATCATGCGATCCTTATCTGAGAGTAACGCGACGCTCGCGCTGGGCAGTTTGGCTCTGCTGTTGAATTGCCGTCGGTATCGGCGCGAGCCGAAGGATGAGGTGGCGGCGGCGACCTCGACATGGGCAAGAGCACGTGGTGAAGACGATCCCGACAAAGTGTTACCACTATATACGGACGACGCTGTCCTCTGGGGTACGCTGTCGCCGACTGTTCGGTCAGATCGGTCCGCCTTTGCGGATTATTTCATGGCAGCCTTCAAGGTTCTGCCGGGCCTCAAGGTCGCGTTCGGCGATCAACTGATCCGCGTGTACGACTGTGGTACGGCGGTCAACACCGGCTACTGCCATCGTTTTCCTACGTTAAAGATGAGAGAGACCAAGAGCTTACCTGCCCGCTACAGCTTCACTTACGTGAAGCGCGGCGATGCGGCTAATTGTCGATCACCATTCATCAGCCGTTCCATCGGTAAGCGAAATAGCTTGTGATCGATCGCGCTACCTCGGTCGACGCCGTCGAGGAATGGCTGAGCCACCGGCCTGCAAAAACGCCCACTGTAAAGCTGAAGCGTAAGACAGTGCAGTATCCTTGCCTTGGCGAAGGAATTTGCTGTGGAGCTGCAACATGCGGGATAGAGGTAACCGCAGGTGTCCCTTCAAGATTCATCATCGAGCGTGATATTCCCAAGGTGGGCACTTTCGAGCGGGATCAGCTGCGGAGCAGCTGCGAAGTCGAATGAGGTAACTTGCGGCGGCTCGGCCCCGACATTCAGTGGTGTCGAGAGCTACGTCGCCGCCGACGATAAGACATTCTGCGTCTACCTTGCCAAAGATGAGGCGATTATCCGGGAACACGCGGCGATCAGTGGATTTCCCGCAACGAAGATCACCGCGGTGAATAAGATGATCGATCCGACGACCGAGGCCGCATGACGTCCTAAGCAATGTTAATAATGGCCTGACGTCTGCCTTCGCAACACCTTGCTTGCGCGGACCGAGTTAATCCGCCCCGGCGACTCTGAGCGCAGTCAGGCGCCTGAGCGAAATTTGCGAGAGCTGCTCTGTTCACGCGAGATGGTAGAGACAAGCAGTCCGCAAATCGTCACGGAGGCAATCCAGATCCCGACAATTGTGGCCGCTGCAACTTGCGACCTCGGTCTCGCTTGTGTGCTGCGGCCGAGCGGCGGTGTTCGGCCACAATCGTGGGCGGAATTAACTGGATGGCGAGCAGAATACCCAAGGGTACCAGGATCAGATCACCAGGTATCCTAGCGACCGGAATGAAATCGGGAATGAGATCAATTGGCGAAAGCGCATAACCAGCGAACCAGGAGACCCATTGCCTTGAGCGTACCAAGGCACCCGAGGGTCCCGGCTCGCAAGGTAGAGTGCATGCACATCCCAAGTTTGATGATGCGCGCCCAATCCTTCAACCATTTAATCATTGTTCATACTATCATGAGTCTCGATTACGCGCTCGGTCGCAAGAGCGGTCTGCAGCGTGAGGACGCGCCAGTCGCGAGCGAAGCGTTCGCTGCGCCGCCAACCAGTTCGTCGAAGTGCGCCACGACGCGCCCGATGCCATACTGATCGCCGACGCGGCTGACCTTGCCGTCGGCAAAATCGATTTCAATCATGTCCTCCGACGAGCCGATCAGGCCCAGGGACTTGTGGGTGTGAGCGTCGAAGATCTCGGTGGCGTCATCGCTGCTCTTGTTGGGCGCGACATAGGCGTAATTGCCTTCGATGTCGAAGGTCAGCCAATGCGCCCCGCGGCGGCTTTTCATGCTGACCCGCTCCACCAAGACCGGGGCCATCGGATCGCGCATGCTCCATACATAAACGTGCGGATCGCCCGCGCTGCTGCTCTGCCACACCCTCGCGCTCGTCGAGCAATACGTAACCGGAACGCTACG
>ERZ1370068.10515-contig-9207_pt1 | contig 84787 bp, 103 predicted proteins | sample MGYA00561227_ERZ1370068 | MGnify/ENA primary metagenome ERZ1370068 (study PRJEB38410, sample SAMEA6850437) | metagenome | study: Metagenomic assessment of the ecological functions of the soil: analysis of the soil microbiota associated with the...
GGTAGCACTTCGTTCAGTTACACATTATTGCGCTGGTAGCGCGGCGGATGGTGAGACGGCATTGCGCGTCGTTGGCTCTTCCAGTGCGATTGATCCGGTCGCCGTGCTCCACCACAGCCGATCGGATCAGTCGGACGTCCCGGGGCGAAGTGGTCGGAATCTTGCTTACGAGCGGAGGCCGGGCAAAGACTGCCTTACTCCGGCATGGCGGGTGCAGGTGTGATCGAAGAGTAGGACAGCCGAGACTGTGTTTACCCCCGTCGCCGACCGGATCATGCGGAGCGCGACCAGGAGTATTGGCGGGCCGGACGCGCCATGTTAAGCGTCGCCCAGGCCAGCCGCGTGCCGCGCCCTCCCGCCAGGGATGGAGGATCTGGCTCAGGTCTGCGCCGAGCGCAGGTGGCCGTTAACTCACCACCGACATGCACGCGGAGGTTCGCTCGACTTCGTGCGCGAAGATTTAAACCCGACCTGGGGATCGTGTTGGGACGCGGATCCTCAAGCAGGCGCATACAGCGTTCCCGGCTGGGCTCGATCAACATCCACAGGCGGAAGGTCCCCAGTATCGCGGCGGCGGCCCCATCGGCCTGTGGGGAAACTCATCGACGGCCAGCCGGCCATCGGCTGAATCACCAGTAGAGGACAAGGTCGACGCGGGAGAGATCACTCCGGACGGGACGATCCCGATCCACGACCTACGAGTCTCTCGACTCCCTCGCGCTAAAGGCTGACATCCTGGGAGAGGATCACTGCTCATCGGGCGGTGATGGACATCGCGAACGACACCCCGCGACCGGTGCGCCAGACCGGTGAGGCGCGGATTCAGGGCGATCGCCCAAGGCGTGGGAAATGTTCGCCTACGCGGCGCGCCTGGCGGCCACGCGGCCGCGCTTCCGTGCACCGCGCGGGCGCCGGCGTGGAAGCTCGCCGTGCGCGGCAGCCTGTACGCGTGGTACCTGCCCCTGCGCAACTGGAAGCTGACGGCGCACCGGGTCATTCCCGTGGTCATCCTCTACCATCACCTGCTTAGCGAACGGCCCCATCGCGGGGATCACCTGAACGTTCCTCGGCAGCTCCGCTATCTCAAGCGCCACTACAGCGTGGTGTCGCTGAGCTCAGCGCTCCCGCATGCTGGAGTCAGGCCGGATCGAGGAGCCGGTCGTGGTGCTGACGTTCGGCGACGATTACGGGGACAACTTCGAACCTCCGCGCCGCCCTGCGCGCCGAGCCGACGCCATCACCCTGTTCACCGTCTGTCCGCGGCTGATCAGGAAGGTCATTACCTTTCCCGTGGACGTGGAGGATCCGGCGCACCGACTTCGCCCCTCTCACCGTGGACCGGCTCCGCCGGCTAGCTGCCGAGGACGGGATCATCGCTAGCCACACGCGCACCCACTTCGACTGCGCGTCCACCGATCGATCGAAGCTCAGGACGGAGATCGCGGAGCTCGCGGGAGGACCTGGAGCGCATCATCCAACGCCCGGTGACCTGGTTCTCGTTCCCGTGGGGCCTGCCCCACAACATGTCCGGCGTCGCGCGCGCGAGATCGCCGAGCGAGACTACTCCACTTCTCGGCTACGGCGGGGCCGGAACTTCCCCGGCGACGGCGCTTTGCATTGTCCATCTCCGCCGCCGCTACTCGCGCGGACAGCCTGTGGGGCTCAGGCTTACGCTCCGGGAATCTGGACGCACCCCCAGAAGTGAGCCGAGCCGGCAGAGGCGGGGTTACGCTGTGCGCCGCGGTAACGTTCGCACCTTCCGCTTCGAGCGCCGTGGCATCGGCTCCTAGCCGGATTTCCGAGATGGACCCATCGTCCACTGTCTCCGCTGTGATTGCTCGACCGCCTGAGTGCGTCAATCACCCACTGCGATAGTGGTCGCCGCTATCGCACTCGGCGTTCTGGGCGCGTCCATGCTGCTGGCTGCACTCAAGTCACTCGGGTCTGTCGTCGGCGACAATCGGTCTCGAGACACCCCGCCCGTGTCATCGCTTGTCCTCCCTCCCGGGCTCGATCAGATCCGGGTGCCACGCCAGCCATCGTGCGCCGAGAATCCGCGTTCGCCAATGACCAAGACGCAAACGCGCAGAGGGCGGAGGCCGCGTGAAGATCTCTTGTACGCACGCGTCAGCGCAGGAACAGGTCGAGCGGTATGGCTTGACGTCAGGTGACCGAGCTTCGGGCCTTACCTGCGCAACGGCTACGGGTCGTCGCGAGTTCCTGGACCAGGGGGCGCGTCCGGTGCATCCAGCCGCCCGCCTCCACTCGCCTTCGGGACGTTGTCAGCGGCGCGCCGTGGACGGCATCCTCGTCCATGACCCAGATCGGCTCGCGCTGAACGGCCCTGCTTTGCTCTGACCGAGGAGTTCGAACGGGCTGGCGTCACCGACTCGAATTACCTCCACGGCACCGCCAAACAGGCGAACCAGGGCGACCCGCCAGCATCACGGGCCCCAGGCCGGCGTGAGGCTCGACCGTCGTTGTGCAGCGCTTCTCCCCGGTCCGTTCGGCACACGTTAGTTTCGACCGCAAGCGCCGCTCCGGATCTCGTTGCGTCACCAAACGCCCAGCATGGCGCAGAAATGTCGCGGCCGCTGTTTCGTGCACGGATGCCACGTCATACGGCGGCGTATCCATCTGAAGTCACACACACTCCGTGTTGACCGCGTTAGCGAGGACAGGGCGCGCGCGGCGCCGATCCGAGGTGCTCGGACGCGCGCCGGCGACGACCATAAAGCTCGGCGTCAGCGTCTCCATGACGGCGGTGGGCGAATATTTGATCGAGGTGGGAGCGGAATCGTCGCCCCGCTTAGTGTCGTGTGGAAGGAAACGGTTCGAGGAAGCAGAATATGTCGCACCCCGTCCCGAGCCCAGGGCACATGGATAACGACATGCCCCTTCACTCGTCACACGGAGGGGGCGGCCAGCACGGCAACAAATCGGTATCGCAGCTTTCCCTGGTCGTTCCCACCGCGTACACTGTTCGCTGCTATGGCCTCGCCCCATCGAGACTTACTGCCTCAACCCGCCGCGATCGACAATCCGACGCCGGCAACGTTCACAGGAGCTCGAGGCGCAGTTCCCAGAGAACCCGTTCTACACCCGTGAGTACGCGCAGGCGATTGCGGAGACCGGGGCGACCCCATGCATCTTTACGGTGAGATTGGGCCCTAAACCTACAGACGGGATGCACCGCCTTCGCGCGCGAAGGACGGTGCTCCGCCGGGCGCTCGAGATTCCCTCGTTGCCGACTCTCGACCGCGTGCCCGGAATGCTTCTGAGTGGCCTTCGCCAACACCTGTGGTCCGGACGCGCGACGTGACGAACCTCGCCGTCGATACCTTCGGCTCCACGACAGCGCGATCCCGATGCTCGGCAAGCGAGATCGCGCGTCAGGGAGCGCGTCGGAGTTTCTGCTCGATATTCAGCACCGCAGCCTCTGGGAGGCAATGAACGCGAAGCACCAGGCAGGCATCACCAGGGCGCGACGCGCCGGTGTCGTCGTCCGCCGGGCCACGGAACCGACGGCGATCGAGCAGCGCGTGGGATTGATGACCCAGTCGCTGCTTCGTCACAAATCGCAGGGAGAGGACGTGGACCTCCACGGCGACACCGCCGCGATCCGTGCGCTCGTGAAGCACGAGTGCGGCGGCGTGTTCCAGGCGGTCTACGACGACCGCGTACTTGCCTCGGCTGACCATTCTCCGCGCCGCGCGTGGCGCGTACTACCACACCGCGGGGAACCATCCCGATGGGCTCGCGCTTGCGCGCGTCGCACTCATCGCTGTACGAGACTCACCGCACTCGCCGCCGAGGGGTGACCCTGTTCAACCTCGGGGAACCTCGCCGGCAAATGAGGGACTGGTTCGCTTCAAGACGCGGTTTTGGCGCGTGTCGTTCCGCTGGAGGCCGCATCGTTTTACGTGGGCGGCTCATTGCGCGGACATCTGATCGCGGCATGGCGCGCCCTACGGGGTTTGCTCCAATGAGTGCGCGCCGAATCGCACGACACGTCGGAACCGTCTCCTGCGTTTGACGCGGTGGGATCGCCGCGGCTTCGGTTACGGCTACGTCGGACGCGTGGAGCGAATGGTCGTGTTCGCGACGAGTGCGCCGGCGAGCATCGGCATGGACGAGCCGTCATTTCCGATTCCGGAAGCTCACCGCGGACGACCGCGGACGGCGCCCATGCCGGGCACGTTTCGTGACGAGCAACTGGTGCGTCTAAGCCGACTCGGGTGAGCACGGCGTACGGCGTCTTCCTCGACAGGTGAGCTTGCACACATCTCGTGGTTCTACGACCGAGCTGGAGGGGCGCTGCCCGCCACGCTACCTCGATCTGCTCCCTGACGAAGGAGAGGATCAGCGCCTGCTTTTACCCTTCCTGGATTTCGCGGCCAGGGAACCTACGGCATCGCGATCCGTGGCATCTGCGCGGTTGTGGCGCGCGCCGGCATTCGGCGCGTCTACATGAAAACAGCTCCCACAAACCGGGCGTCTCGATCTGGAATCGAGCGCGCGGGATTGCAGCCAGTGTGGGGACGTGATTCGCATCATCCCTCCACTGGCCCCGTCAGTGCCGGCTGGTTTGTGCGCCGTTTTCCGGAGGCGCCCATGACGCTCCCAGCCGCGCTAGCTGCAGGTGCCTACCGGTCGCGACGGGCGCGACCTACGTGAACGCTGTCGGCACAATACGCCGGCCAGTCTCACGCCCACCGTATAGCCTGCCGCACAATGTCACCGACCGCCGGCGCGGAGGACCGGGCTCAGGCCTAAGAGACCACCGCCCACGAAAAGCACGTGGCGGCAATGAGGGCGCGTCCCGAGAACTGTAGAAAGAGAGAAATATCTTCTCGGTGGATTGGAGACCACCAACCGTGACGCCCTTGGCGGGGCGCACCGAGAGGGATACGCCGATGCCGACGTTGCCACAGACGGCGGCCGCGCGCAGGCCGGCCGTAGTGGACTGGGCCGCGCGCCCTGCAGGCGGACGATGCTGGCCGTGGTGCGACAGGCCAGTTGAGCACATCGTGGGCGGCGGAAGCTCACCGCGGTTGCTCGGGCCGCCATCGCGTGGACGGCGGCAGTGTCGGGCTATCGCCACGGGACCGAAGGTGCGCACGGTCGACGAGCCCGGTGGGCGCGGTGACCGTGACACGGTTCCACGGCGCGCCTGCAGCGCCGAGGGCCGGTGCCGCCGCCGAATGGGAGAGCCAGGTGCGTGCCGGCCTACGCCCGGCGGATGCGCCAGGTCAACGCGGCGCGTGCTGCAGGTCTACCTGTGCGGCGGCAACTCGCGCCGGATCCGCGGGGCCTCCGGCCGCTGCTGCAGGGTCGCGCGCGCTGTCCCGGAGCGCCATCAGCCGATCGCAAGGGCTTAAGGCACAGGTCGGCCTGCAGACGCGCCCTGGCCGGACTGGATCGTCTACCCTCTACCTTGATGGGTTTCATCCTGCGCGTGCGGCTGGGCGGTCGGGTCAGCCCCGTCCCGGCTGTTGGCGGTCTTGGGCGTGCAGCGGAATGGCCAGAAGGTCCTGGTGCATCTGTGCGCTTCGGGAGCGAGGCACCGACGCGTGGGCAGCGGTCTGCGAGATCTCAGCCACCCGGGGCGACGCGCCCCCAGCTCTGCGTCATCGACGGCAGCGGGAAGGGGCTGCGCGCCGCCGTCGAGCGGAACGCGGCCGGCGGCGCGCGATCCAGCGGTGTACCGTGCACAAGCTCCGGAACCTGCTGACCCATGCTCCTCGGCGGCTTCATGACAAGCTCCGCGACGACTACCACGCCATCGTCTCCGCCGAGGACAGGGTGGCGGCCCGGCGCGCGTACACGAGCCTTCTGTCGGAAGTGGACGAAGACCTGTGCGGGGGCGGTGAGAGAGCCTGGAAGAAAGCGGGCGCCGAGCTGCTCGCCGTGCCAGCTACGCTACCCGCGGAGCCAGTGGAAGAGCCTCCGCAGCACCAACGGGCTCGAACGGCTGAACCTGGAGTTCCGACGCCGCGTGAAGATCGCGGTAAGGCCGCCCGAGCGAGGACTGCGGTCCCTGGCGCTCTCTTCGGGCTCGTGGCCACGAGGGCAGATGATCGTGTTCCGGAGGCTCGACGGCTGCAGCAGCAGGACATGGCGATCGCGCTGACCGGCGCGCCGCGCCGAACGCCGGCAGAGGCCGCCTGAACCCCGATGCGGCCGGAAGCGCGATCGCGCATTTGGCTCAGGAGCGCTGAGCTGTCGCCGAGGCCAGCCGCCACCGTGCCATCCCCTGAAACCGAGCCTCACGCGCGTTTCGTCGCCCACGCTCCGATCCCCGAGAGAAGGCTTTCTACATCAATCGGACACGGCCAGGGCGTTGGTGGTCATGTGGGCATAGACGGCGTCACCGATCTGCCCCCGACGATAGAGCGCTACCGCGTACGCCATTCCCGCCAGCGTCCCCGCGATCCAGCGGCCGTGGAGGAGGCCAAAGGCCACCGATGACCCCACGAAGGACAGCCACGTGAAGTTGGCCCAGCCGCACCGTTTCGAAGGCGGGTGAGACGAGCTTCCGCGTCAGGTAGCCGCGAAAGGCGAACTCTGGCCGCCACCGTGATGATCGAGCCGAGAATCCAGGAGGCCAGCCAGAGCCCGGTTCCCACCGGCGTCAGCTGGGCCAGGCCTGCTGCGACGTCCGATCCGGAGCCAACGCAGGGATGTCTCCAGCGCGAGCCCATGATGAACACGGTGACACCGATCCCGGCGCTCTGCCACGTCCACTGCCAGTCAAAGCCTGCGGTAGGCCGCCGGAAATGCCACAGGGCAGCGGCGGTGGCCAGGAGGCGGAGGGGGTACCATCGGTCGAGAATCCGCTCCGAGGCGGCCGATGTCACGGATGACCGAGGCGAGCAACTACCAGACCGGCACCAGCAAGGCGGCTGCGTCCGGTACTCGGGGGCTGGGTCGCTTCTGGCTGAGGCAGCGGCTCCGCGGCGAAGGCCCGGAGGCCGTGGCCCGCGACCATCAACCCCAGCGACACCGAGAGGAAGAAGAGCCACCAGCCTGGGAATGAATCCACAGGGCGAGCGTCCGGCATACCTCGAGGTACCAACTGGCGTCAGGATGTGATGCGCAGGACGTTGCGTGAGCCATATGGCGATCACACCCACGGGCAGCAGGAGGGCGTGCGGGGAAACGCAGCGCCCGACGGAACAGACAGAATGGGGAAGGGGCCGAGAACAGACAAATCAGGGCGATGCCTTCGCTAGTCCGGAGCATTCGGGGAGATCGCCACCTGAAACGTCGACGTGCCCGGTATCTGCTCCGACGGCTGCACAGACGCACGATCGGCGCGTACACCTGAGGCCGAGCTGCTTCGACGCGCCAGAAGGTCGCCGCCGCCACCCGGCTCCACAGAGTCTGCGTGACCCGCGCGCTCATGAGCCGGTTCTTCCTCCAGATGGAGCCGAACAGCGACATCTATCGGTAGGCGCGCACGGGTGTCCTGCACCAGGGCCAGTCGCGCGTAGCCGGTTCGATTCCGGTCACGCCACTCAATTGCCGAGACCCGTTAGATCCTGCTATTCGTGGCAGATCGTTCCGCCGAGCGCGGTCGGACATATTCGTGTTTCAGGCCAGTGCGCGCCACCACGCAGCGCGTGGTATCGCCGAGATACCGCCGCGTTGATCATGCAGAAGTAGTAGGGCAGCCGGAGGATCTTCAGACGTACCGAGACCAGCGCGCCCAACAAGAACGAGCGCGTAGAACGCGCCCTGCAGGGCGGAAATACCGCAGGAAGAAGGGACGATCCGAGCAAAAACAGGTTCGACATGAGCATCGCGAAGCATCGCGATGAGGCCACCGCGAGTCGCCCACCTTGTGGGACAGGGAAGAAGAACGAGCGGGCGAGTCGCAGCGCGAGGCGCTGCCCCATCTCTTTTGCTTGCTCGACGCGTTTCGGTCATGATGCGCACCCGGCGACTGAACCCGCCCATCTCGTGTGCCTCCTCGAACGCAACCGCAGCCGGCTCATACGCGACCCGATACCCGCGACAGGATGCGCAGCGGGGATCTGTGGTCGTCGTTGATCGTTGCGGGCTTCGGGAACAGTACGGCGTGCGCCGTATCGCGTAAGAGCGATCCCGACGCAGGATCAGACGCCGATGTCCGCTTCAGCGCGCCCGGGGTAAGTCTCATGCTTCCGGTAGAATCTTCCCTGCTTACCGAGCAGCCTCGTCGCCATGCAGCGCATATTTTTACCACTCGCTGCACCGACACGCTCGTCCGCGAAGTTCGCAATGAGGGCGCGCATCGCGCCAGGCGCGAGCATGTGGTCGCCGCGTCAAGAACACTGACGATGTGGCCGTGAGCTTCAGGATCGTATCGTTCAGCGCGTAAGAAACGCCGCGATTCCGCAGGATACCGAACATTGCACACGCCCACCGCCAATCTCAGTGGCGATGCGCGTTGCGCGTACCATTTTAGTCCCATCCGTGGGCCGTCACACGCGATGGCGATCAGCCGATCGGTGGGATAGTCGAGCGCGAGCGCGTTTCGAATCTTCGCCTCGATGACATCCGCCTCGTTGCGCGCAGCGACGAGCAGCGAGACGCTCGGCTCGATGGGCAGCTGCCCTCGTACCGGGCGCTTCGCCACTCGCTTGGGAATGGCGAGCAGGGCGGATACCCGCATAGACGTAGAATGCGGGACCGGCTGATAACCAGAAGATCAGTTGGCGATCAAAGGATCACCTCGACTGATCCAGGAAGAGTACTGCAGGGCGCTATGTGCTGTAGACGCTGGAAACCGGACGGCAGTGGACGGCGTCGTTCCTTGCAGTCAACCCAGCGAACTGCGTTGTTTCACTGTCAAACCGGAACTTCAAATCAACTGCTAATTTTCTACTCTATATACCTACGTTTGTCTACTGTCTCACACAGTGACCTTGAGATCCCGACGTCTCGAGATACTTGTAGACTTCGGCCTTGCTGAAGAAGCATAGACCGGGCAGCCGGTGCCGTTAGGCCCGGACGCGGATCGGGGGCCCGCCACGTCAGAGGCGCGACACGCGGAGAGGAAGCGCTCGCAGGTCATGCCGCGGATGATCCTGAGCCGCTCCGTCGGATCCCGCGAAGTAGTCCCAGAACCCGATCGCGATCGTCTGGTCGAACACGTCGCTGGTTCAGTCGATGATGTCCATCTGCGCGAATTCCGTGCGGCCGGCGACGCCCTCGCGTTCGCAGCGAGCGCGGGCAAAGCGAGCATCGGCGCGACGTCGACGCCCATCACGCGCGTGGCGCCCATCTTCACGAGGCTGGCGACGAAGCGACCCGACCCACAGCCGATGTCGCGATCGCCTTACCGTCATTGCCCGACTTGCGCATCCACCCAGTCGAATCGCCGTAGACGTCCTTGCGAGAAGCCACTTGTCGAGCGCGCGAGCGAAGCCATCTTGTTCTGTCAGTATAGATCGCGTCGAAATCTGGGCGACTTTGTCGTTCCAGTACTGCGCGACCTTCAGGTCCTGGGGTCTTCATTGCGCCGAAGTGAGACGGTCAGGAAAGGAACGGCGCGCGCCGTGTCGACCAGCCACTGCCGCAGCTCGAGAAATCGCCGCGCGAGCAGTCGTCACGTAAACGGTCAGCAATCCTTCCGCGAGATTGGTGTAGTGCCGCAACTGAGACATCAAATCGTCCACGGATCCGCGGTTGAGTGAGGGTCGACCTCAGGGATGGATGTACGCGATGACCGGAAGTTTCTCCGCCCGCGCCGCCGGTAGCCAGCCTCGTGTACCAGAACGGCAGGATTCTGAGGAGTACCCGCCGCCGCCTGCAGCAGGTTTTGCTCACCGACCATTCAGGTTTGGTGATCCGGAAATTCGACGATTGGACCAGCCTTAGTCGTAACGAGGTGGCATTCTGGGTGCATTCAGTGCCGTAAACGTGTCGTACCCGTATGGGGAAAATGCTCCGAGTCGTACGTAAAGCCGGCCTCGGCCAACACTTCTAGGGCCTAACGGTGCATGGTGATCCAGTAGCTCGGCGCCCGATACTTGTTTACACCGGCTCACCACTTGCCCTGCTCGATCCACGTCCTTGGCCCGACAGTGTCCGCAGCAACTCGCGATCAGCGCAGCGAATCAGCGGTGCCGGTAGGGTGACAGGCCGGCTCGTGGCCGCGGGCTACGATCTCCCGAACCAGACCCGGATACCGCTCCGCCACCCACCAGAATGAAGAACGTGCCCTGCACCGGCATTCGTCGAGGAGATCAACACCGTTGAGTATTGGCCTCAACCCGGCGGGCGTAACTCTCCCACGATGTTGCGGTCGACGACGTCGGGAACTGCCGACGTGGAGTAATCCTCGACGTCCACCGAGGCGTTCCGCACGGGCATGGCATCCCTCGGCCCGGTTACGGGCGAATCCGCAGGCTCAACCAGTATGCCGCCGCCTAAGTTCATGCAGGAGGATATGATGAGATCGGACCGCCCGAGTTTTCGGGTCGGACGGCTCTACCTGCCCGGGCACGCGGGCGGCCAGAGTGGCGCACAGAGTCGCGGCGATTCGATTTCAGGGAGGCGCGGGCGCTGAACGCCGCCGGCTCGACTCACGGCGAAGCGGCGGTGCGTGAGGGTGAACCTCTTTTTTGGCCATTCTCGCCCGTTTCCCTCGGCGTTCACCCGTTCCCCAGGGCCTGGCGGACGAGAGACGAGTATGCGCCCGCCGTCGCGGGTGGTGTCAGGACGGTACCGGGCGTACGGTACCGGAGGCGTCCGCGCCGCGCCATGGACGGGGCGACCGTACGCGAACCGCGGAGCCGCCCCCAGTTTGGGCAGGCCAACGTGCATCTCCCCGCTCGACCCGCGAGGTCGACGTCTGCGGAGGGCGGGGAGCTCACGGCGTCGACGCCGCGTTCTCGGCCAGCGATCAGTGTGACCGCGAAGCTCTGTCATCGGAGGATTAGCTGAGCTATACCGTCTGTAGCCATCAGGTCTCACGCCGCCGCTGAAGCAGGAAATCGTGCTCTTCAACTCCTATCAGTTCGTGTTCGTCTTCCTTCCGTTGGTGCTCGCCGGATTCACGGCGCTCACCCGGTGGGGGACCCCCGGGCCGTTGCGGGCCTTCCTGGTCGCCGCGTCGCTGGCCTTCTACGCGTGGTGGGACTGGCGGTACACCTCGCACTCACCGTGATTCTCGATCCTGTTCAACTTCCTCGCTAGTGTCCTGAGTCCGAGATTCGATGACAAAAGCGGGCGACACTCGCGAGGATCTCATCGGCGGTCTTGGTCCAAACGAAGGGCTTCGGCGCTTCGTTGTAGACGGTGAGGTATCGGTCGATGGCCGCCTCCAGTTCGCGGGTGCTGCGGTGGACGCCGCGCCGGAGCTGCTTCTCCGTGAGCAAGGCGAACCAGCGCTCGACCAGATTGATCCAGGACGCGCCCTTGGGCGTGAAGTGCAGATGATAGCGGGGACGCTTCGCGAGCCACCGCTGGATCAGGGCCGTCTTGTGGGTCGCGTAGTTGTCCACGATGAGATGGACGTCCAGGTCCTCGGGCACCGCGGCGTCGATCGTGTCCAGGAACTTCCGGAACTCGATCGCCCGATGCCGGCGATGCCGTTGGCCGATCACGCGCCCGCTCTGGGTGTCGAAGGCCGCGAAGAGCGACGTGGTGCCGTGGCGCCGTAGTCGTGCGTGCGCCGCTCGACTTGCCCGGGTCGCATCGGCAGGAGCGGTTGGCTGCGATCCAAGGCTTGGATCTGGGCCTTCTCGTCGACACACAGCACCAGCGCCTTGTCCGGCGGGTTCAGATACAGCCCGACGATGTCCCGGACCTTGTCGATGAACAACGGATCCGGGCGACAGCTTAGAACGTCTCGCTGCGATGCGGCTGCAGGCTGAAGGCGCGCCAGATCCGACTGACCGTGCTCTGGCTCAGGCCACACGGGCGCGCCGACGGCGTCGAGGCCGCCTGGCGTCGCCTCCACCGCCGCCACCCGGGTGCGTGGCGTGTTACTCCCGATGCCTGGTCGAGGCAGAACTACTCCTGTCCCTCGATCCGCGGTGATCGGTCAGTTCGTCCACTGCCACCTGCCGCGCTTCGGCGACGCGCGAGGCCGACTGCAACTCGATGCGGGCCGTATCCGTCAGAGTGCAGCCCTCGCTGTCGAACGCGTGGCGGAGGTGCCGGACGTCGGTGACTCGCCCGCGGCGTCAGAGCGACACGCCCACCACGTCGAAACGGCAACGCTGCTCGCCGAGCCGACGGCTCGCGAGATAGCCAGGCGCGATCCGGACGAGTCGGAGGCGCTTCCGCGCAGTCACCACGCCTCGGGCGGATCGCCGGCAACGCCCCGCCAGGCCTTCGCTTCCACGGACACGAGCGTCGAGCCATCGCGGACGAGGAGATCGACCTCACCAAGCCGCGATCGGAGGTTTCGTGCGAGGACGACGTACCCGCGCCGCTCGAGGAATCGCACCGCCCGCCGCCTCGCCCGCCTGGCCCAGGAACCGCGTCGTGGGCCCGGGCGGGTCGTCTCGCCTCGCATGCCCCTGGGTCGTGCAAAGGTCGACCAGTCGCGAGAGGATGAGTTGTGGCAGTCGATGATCAACAGCGCGTCGACGGCGGCCACGTCCTCGGTTCCGACCGTCAGCGGATTCATCTCGAAGGTGAAGCTCGGCCAGGGGCGTGCGCCGCGAGGCGGGCCTCGCCAGGGCGCGCGCTGCTCAGCGTCGAGGGCGCGCTCTCCAGGATCGCGATCGTCTCCGCGTACCCGCGCGCCCGGGCGTGGTCGAGGCGGCGTGCGCTGACGGTCGCCGAGATCGACGGCAGCGCCGGCCGCGACGAGCATATCGGAGGACGGCGGCAGAGTGGCGCGGCCCGCCATCCCCCAGGATCACAGGCCTCGAGGAGGGCAGTCCATCCGGGTTGTTGACGTGGTCGAGCAGGCGCCCTGGCGTCGATCAGGACCAGACCACGTCCCATGACCGAGATGCGCCCGCGGCGATGAGGGCAGTGCCGTCGTGGAGGGCTCGGCTAGACGTTACCCAGGCGCGTGCCGAGCGCCTGAGAGCCACGCTCGAAGCGTCGCCACGTCGTCGCGCACCACGCCGCGATGGTGACCGACGGCATCAGCCAGCGCTGCGCCTCGGGCGCGTTGGGATCCGCACCTCCCGCCACGAGCGCCCGCAGCGCGGTCGTGCCTGCGCCCCAGAAACGCGCGGCGACGGCCTGAAGCGGGGTGCGGCCGCGCGCGTCGCGCGCCTCGGATCCGCCACGATGCCGCGAGCAGCCATGGCGAACGTCCTCTGCGTCCCCGCGGGCGGCGCGCTCCGCATGGAGTCCCGATGTCGGCCACCGAGCTTCGTCCGGGCCGGGAGGAGTCTGGAGGAGAAGCCGGCCGACGGCAGGGCACTTGGCAGCGCCGGCCATCAAGCTCCGCAGACGGCGCTGCCACACGCGGTCTGGCCGGCCCTCGCCACGCGGCGTCACCGGGAATCCGGGGACTGCAGCTCCAGCGCGCTGAGGGGATCCGACTCCGGGTGGTAGTACATCCACTCCGCCGCGCCCTCGGCGACCGTGCGGTTGAGCGCGCGCGCGTGCCGCTCGCCCAGGTCGCGCACGATCTCCCCGGCCGGCGCGTGGCGCGCCACGATCAGCGCGTGGCGGGCATCGAGCGGCACGCCGCACCTCGTGTGGCGGGCCGAGCCCGACCTGGTAGAGCTTCGTGGCGGCCGACGGCGCCCACAGCACGACCGGCGTATCGCTCGTGCAGGAGCACCGGGGTGGGAAAGCGGACGATCTGCCACGTGCGGGCCGCGAGCTGGCCGCGCCAGCGGCCGGCATCGAGGCCAGCGAGCGTCCGACCGGCGGCTGGCCCGGGAGGAGGACGTCCGGCTCCGCGCGCCGCGCACCGCGCGCGGTTCCGGCCGGGCCGGCTGCTCTCGGGCCCCGGCGTCCTCGGCCTCGCCGCTCGGCCTGCACTCGCTGCGTCGTCCCGTCATCCGCTTCGTCGTCGCTCGTCGTCCTCCTCGATGGTCGACACGATGAGCTGGCCGACGAGCGTCGCCGCGCGCCCGGCCTCGGCGCGGTGATACCGCCCGAGCAGGAGCTGCCCGGCCAGGACAAGCGCGAGGCTGGCGCGATCGGGCCCGCCCGGCGGGAACAGGCCGCGTCGTGATCCGCCGGACGGCCTCGGCCGCGCGCGCGTCCGCCTCGGCGAGGAGGCGCGGCCGAGCGCCGGGGCGTCGGCCCGGTCTGGCGCGGCAACGAGATACCGATCCGAGCTCGGCGACCGCCGCGTCGACCGGGACCAGCCGCCGGCGGGTGCGATCGCGCCGCTCGGCCATCAGCTGGCCGGTGGGGTCGGCGAAACCCGCGAGGAGGAAGCGCGGGACGAGTGGGCGCTCCGAGCGCGGCGGGGCTCATCGTCAGAAGAGCGGCAGCTCGAGCGACGGATCGGCCGGCTCGCTCGCGGCGTCCGGGACCACGCCGTGGAAGGAGCGCCGGTGGAGCGGGCACGGGCCCAGCCGCGCGAGCGCCTCCGAGGTGCGCGGCGGTCGCGTACCCTTGTGCTGCCGGAAGCCGTACTCCGGGGTAGCGGCGGTCGGCACGCACCATGAAGGTGTCGCGGGCGACCTTCGCGAGGATGGACGCGGCCGCCACCGAGGCCGAACGGCGATCGCCCGCGATGATCGCCCGCTGGCTGCAGGCCACGCCGGGAATGCGGAGGTTCCCGTCGACGAGGACCAGACCGGGCGGCAGGTGGAGTCGCGCGAGCGCGGCGCGCATCGCGGTCCACGTCGCCTGCAGCACGTTGATCACGTCGATCTGCCGCGGTCCGACGCGACCGACCGGCGAAGGCGAGCGCGTGCAGCGCGGATCTCGCGCGCGAGATACCGTCGCTGCCGGCCGCTGAGGAGCTTGGAGTCGTGCAGCCCGTCGATGGGCGTCGTCGGGTCGAGGATCACGGCCGCGGCGACGACGGGGCCGCCAGGGGCCCGCGCCCCACCTCGTCCACGCCCGCGACCCAGAGGCCTCGCGCCCAGGCGCCGCGCTCCTGGGCGTAAGAGGTCCCTCCTCGAGCTCGAACAGCCCTGCCTGCAGGGGACCGGAGCGGCGCCGGCGCACTCGGGAACTCGCCCGCGCGACTGCCGGCCGGGCGCCGGCGCGTCGTGAGACCTCGTTGCGCGGCTACTCGTCGCTCGCGGTGGTCGGCGCGCTGCTCGCGGTGCGGCCGCTCCTGCCGCTTCTCCCGCAGCCGGGCGGCCTTCCCGTGCGCGCCCGAAGGTAGTAGAGCTTGGAGCGCCGGACATGCGCCGGACTTCACGACCTGGACGCGCTCGACCCGCGGGGAGTGGAGCGGGAAAGGTCCGCTCGACGCCCACCCCGTACGACACGCGCCGGACCGTGAAGGTCGCGCGGGCGCCCTCGCCGCGCTTCCGGATGATGGTCCCTTCGAAGATCTGGATGCGCTCCTTCTCACCCTCGATGACCTTCACGTGGACCCGCACGCTGTCCCCGGGAACGAAGGCCCCCGATCCCGCTTGAGCGCGCTTGCTTCCACCACCGCGATCGCATCCGTCGCCATGTTCGTCTCCTCGGTGCGCCACTCGCCCCGGCTGGGCGTCATTCACCCGTTCGCGTCAGCTCGCCGCTGCGCGCCATCTCGTTCATCCACTCGCGCTCCTCGCGCGTCAGCGGCACCGCCGCCAGGAGGTCCGGCCGACGCGCGAGGGTGCGCCGGAGCGCCTCGCGCCGCCGCCACTGGGCGATCCGGCCGTGGTCCCGGACAGGAGGACCTCCGGCACCCGCGATCCCCGGAACTCCGCGGGCCGCGTGTACTGCGGGTAATCGAGGCCGGCCCCGCGGCGAAGGACTCGCGGGCCGCGCCCTCGGGATCGCCGAGGACACCCGGCACGAAAGCCGCACCACCGCGTCCAGCACGACCAGCGCCGGGAGCTCCCGCCGGTCACCACGTAGTCGCCGATCGACAGCTCCTCGTCGACCAGCTCGGCCCGGACGCGCTCGTCGACGCCCTCGTAGTGCCCGCACAGAAGCACCAGGTGCGGCACCCGGGCGAGGCGCTCCGCCGTCGCCTGCGTGAACGTCGGGCCCTGGGGACAGAGCAGCACCACGCGGCTCTCCGGTCCCCGAGGCGCGTCCACGGCGGCGAACAGGGGCTCGGGCTTCAGCACCATGCCACCGCCCCGCCGAAGGGGTAGTCGTCCGCGACGCGGTGCCGCCCTTCCGCGTAGTCGCGGAGGTCCACGACGCGGACGTCGACGGCCTTCCCGCTCCTGCGCCACGCGGAGCATCGACTCGTCGAGCACGGCCGGGAACATCCAGGGAAAGAGCGTCACCACGTCGATCCGGGTCACGCGTCGAGCTCCACCAGGCCCCTCGGGCGGGCGGGCCACCACGCGCCGCGCGGCGAGATCCACGCGCTCGACGATCGCCGCCACCGCGGGAAGAGACCAGGCGCGATCGCCCGCTGTACCGTCCAGTAGTCGTGCTCCGGGCCGGCGAGGACCTCGGTGATCGTGCCGAGGCTGACGCCCTCCGGCGTCTCGACGACGCATCCGACCAGGTCGAACGCGTAGTAGTGGTCCGGCGGCAGCTGGCGGACCGCCGAGCGTGGAATCGTGACCAGCCGACCCACGAGCGCCTGGGCGTCCGTCATGGTCTCGCTCCCGGACAGCTTCAGGACGGGAACCCGCCCCTGGAACCAGACCGCCTCCACGTCGTGCCGCTCCCCGTGGGTCGGCGGGACGAGCCAGCACTCCCGCAGCTCGGCGAGCCGCTCCGGCGCGTCGGCGAGCGGCGCGACCCGCACCTCGCCCCGGCAGCCCTGGGTGCGGACGATCCGCCCGACCGCCACCAGCGACGCGGCGCTGCCCGGCGCACCCCCGCCCAGCACGGCGGCGCCCGCCGTCTCGCTCATCCCCGCCTCTCCGGCGCGCGGCGCCCTAGCTCGCGGCGACGCCCGCGCGCGGGCCAGGAGGTGCCGCACGGTGTTCGAGGGCGTAGCGCCCTTCTTGATCCAGGCCGTCGCCTTTTCCGCGTCGATCCGGATCGTCGGGGGCTGCCGTCAAGGGGTCGTAGAAGCCGATCTGGTCGATGAATCGACCATCCCGCGCGTTCCGCCTGTCCGCGACCACCACGCGGTAGGACGGCTTCTTGGTCGTTCCGGTCGCGTCGTAGCCGAATCCGTGTTGCCATCCTCTCCTCTCCTCTTCGTCCTAGCCCCGAAAGAACGGCATCGCCCGGCGCAGGTCCTTGCGCCCGAGGCGCCCGCTCATGCCCTTCATGTCCTTCATCATCTTCCTGAGCTGCGCGTACTGCTTGAGCAACCGGTTGACGTCCTGCACGGACGTCCCGCTCCCGCGCGCGATCCGCGACCGCCGCTCGCCGTTGATGATCGCCGGCGTCTGCCGCTCCCCCGGCGTCATCGAGCCGATGATCGCCTCGAACCGCCTGAGATCCTGTGACTCGGCGTCGAGCTCAGGGCGCCCCAGCTTGGCGCCCTTCAGGAACGGCACCATGTCGAGGATCTGATCGAGCGGGCCCATCTTCCGGAGCTGGCGCAGCTGCTCGGCGAAGTCCTCGAGCGTGAAGCTGTCCTCCCGGATCTTCTGCGCGAGCTCCTCGGCCTTCGACGGCGTCCACCGTCGCCTGGGCCTTCTCGACCAGCGAGAGCACGTCGCCCATGCCGAGGATGCGCGAGGCCATGCGGTCGGGGTGGAACGCCTCCAGCGCGTCCGTCCGCTCGCCCACGCCGCAGAACACGATCGGCTTGCCGGTCACCGTGCGGATCGACAGCGCCGCGCCCCCACGGGCGTCCCCGTCGAGCTTGGTGAGGACGATGCCGTCGTAGCCGACGTCCTGGTTGGAAGCGCTGGGCCATCGTGACCGCGTCCTGGCCCCGTCATCGCGTCCACGACCAGGAGGACGTGATGCGGCTTGACCTCGCGCGCGGAGCACCTTCAGCTCCTCGACCATGGCCTCGTCGATGTGCAGGCGCCCCGCCGTGTCGAGGAGGACCGGGTTCCACCCGTGCTGCGCCGCTTCGTCGAGCGCCTCGCGCGCGATGTCGACGGGCTTCTGCCCCTCGGCGCCGTGAACGGGCAGCCCGAGCTCGCTTGCCGAGGACGCGGAGCTGCTCGATGGCCGCCGGGCCGGTAGACGTCGGCCGCGACCAGGAGGGGCCGGAAGCCCTCGTGCTGGAAGTGCCGGCCCAGCTTGGCGACGCTCGTCGTCTTGCCGGAGCCCTGGAGACCCAGGACCATGATGACCGTCGGCGGCCGGGGCGCCATGGTGAGCCGGTGCGCGGCCCCGCCGAGCAGCTCGACCAGCTCGCCGTGGACGATCTTCACCACCTGCTGGCCCGGGGTGAGGCTCTGGAGGACCTCGTGCCCGACTGCCTTCTCGCGGACACGCTTCGACGAAGCGACCGGACGACCTTGAAGTTGACGTCGGCCTCCGAGGAGGGCAACGCGCGACGCTCGCGGAGCGCCTCCCTGATGTTCTCCTCGGACAGGCGGCCGGCGCCCCGGAGGCGGTCGAAGATCGCCTCGAGACGCTGCGTCAGGGCTTCGAACATTGGATCCTCTCGGAATCTCGTGGGGGAGTCGCGAAAAGCACTTAAGACTACAGGACATCCGAGTCGGCGTCAAGGAAGCCGGCCGCAACGTCGCGGCATGAAACACCCTGCTGCGCCGGGCTCCAGGGCCGGCCGCGCCGGCGCACCGGCACGCGGCGTTACGACGCGAGCCCGAACGGGACGACGAAGACCCCATCAGGGCAGGCGCCGGACGGCCCCCTGAGTGGGGCGGCCCGCGAGCGCCTGGGCGTCCCGGAGAAGCGTCCGGGCCAGCTCGCTCCGGGCGTCGGAGCGCCACCGCGCGGCGGGCGAAGGCCTCCGCCTCGGCCCCGCACCGCGGCCTCGAGGCCGGCGCGCAGCCAGGAGCGCGGTGTCCGAGGAACTCGGGCTCGAGCCCGCGGATCCTCTCCAGCGCCTGGGCGGCTTCGACCGGCCGGCCGAGCACTCGCGACAGCTGGGCGACGCCGTACCGGGCGTCGAACGAGGGTGGGCGCCTCGTGCGCGAGCCGCTGGTAGAGCGCGAGCGCCTCCGGGCGCACGCCCTCGCGCTCGAGCCAGTGGGCCAGGCCCTGCTCGGCGTCGGCATTCATCCGGAGGGCATCGGCCCCTGGCCGAGATTGGCGAGAAGGTACGTCGCGACCGCGCGCAGCGCGGCGACCGCGGGCGCGCCCGTCGCACTCGCCTCGACGATGGCCCACCGGACCCGCGCCCGCGAACAACGCGAGCAGTGGGACCAGGGGCGCGCGGTAGCGGCCCGTGACGAAGAACGCGACGACGGCAAGCCCGAGCAGAACGACCGAGGCGGCAAGGACCGGTGCCCGCCGCCAGGTCACGCCGAGCCCGACGACCGCCAGTGGAAGGAGCAGGCCGAACAGGAACGCGAGTCCCGGCACCTTCCAGAGCAGCACCCGCAGAACGGGCGACCAGATGCGGGCCGGGTAGATCTCCTGGTTCCGGGGATCTCGGCGCCGCCGAGCAGCAACCGGGCTTCTGGACCTGGAGACGGACGAGACCCGACCTGGCTCGCGCGCGGCGTATGCGGTGACGCGCTCCACGAAGAAGCGGGACGCCGGGCCCGCGCCGGAGACGCCGTGGAGCCGCGGCGCCCGGACGAGCGCCTGCCAGTCGCGGCCGGGTCGCATCCCCACCGTCGCGTCGTACCGGGGATTGTTGCCGAGGTAGGGTTGATCCCGGTATTCGACGGGATGAGGACGAGCTCGCCGCCCGCGGTCCAGTTCCTGACGGTCACCGGCGCGATCGCGATGGCGGCCCCCAGGAGCAGCCAGGCGGCCGCCGTCGGCGGGCCGCGACCGCAGGATCGGGAGCAGCGCACCAGAGCCGGCGCGTTCACGACCGCCGTCAGTCCGCCCAGGAGCCCCGTGGCGAGCCACCCGCGCCCGCCGCGCTCCGCCGGCGCCCGCGCCGCGCAGTAGAGGGTCGCCATCTGGAAGCAGATCGCCAGCGACGGCGCCAGCAGCTCGCCATCGTAGTAGATGAGCAGGCCGTACAGGGCCACGATCAGGCCGGCGCCGGAGTCCCACGGCCCGGCCGAAGACGCGGGTCCCGAGGGCGCAGGTCAGCGCCGCAGTCAGGGCGCCCAGGAGTGCCTGGACGAGGCGGGGCGCGCGAGGTCCCGGCCCCGCGAGCCGGAGGATCAGGGCGAGGACGTACGGATAGCCGGGCGGCTGCCAGTACACCGCCTCCGCCCATCCCTCCCCGCCGCCAGTGCACGCGCCGCCCAGTAGTAGGTCTCGGCGTCAGGACTGGGCGCGCGAAATACGGACTGCCCGCAGCGCGAGGACGTGTCCCACCCGGAGGGCGAGGCGACGAGGAAGACGACGACGGAGGACGACCCGGCCCGATTCTCTCGCGAAGGGTTCACTCCCTCCCGGAGACGGCGGTTACTTCCGCCCGCCTGGGCCTTCTTCTCGGCGCGCTCGATCTTGGCGGGAGCCGCGCGTCGGGCGTTCGACCTTCGCCGGCGGCTTCTTGCCGGGCGCCGGCCGGCGGGCGAGGCTCTCGCGAGGGCGTCCATCGAGGTCGATCACCTGGGCGCGCTGCGCCTCGGGCGCGGCCGCGGTGACCTCCTGCCCGTCGACCTTCTGCTCGACGGCGGTCGAGCACCCGTTGCCGGTAGTCGTCGTCGTACTGCTCGGGCTCGAACTCCTCGTGCGGTCAGCTCGTCGATCGAGCCGCGTCGGCCAGCTCGAGCTCGCCCTCCTTGATCTTCGCGACTCTGCCCTTCTCGATCTCGCCGAAGTCGCGCACCTCGTCGGCGAAGTACATGGTGTGGAGCATGAGCCCGTCCTGCGGCGGCGCGGATCAGCACGAGGCTCTCCTTGCCGCGCATGACGAACTTGGCGAGCGCCACCCGGTCGGTCTGGGCCATGGCGTCGGCGAGGAGCCGGTAGGCCTTCTCGCCGCCCTTGTCCGGCCCGAGGTAGTACGTCTTCTCGAAGTAGATCGGGTCGACCTTGGCAGAGCGGCACGAACTCGGCGATGTCGATCACCTTCGGAGGCCTCGCCCTCGAGCGCCTTCAGCTCCTCGTCGGTGAACCGCACGTACTGGTCCTTCTGGAACTCGTAGCCCTTGACCAGGGCCGTTCGCTCGACGACCTCGTTGTCAGACGGGGCAGTAGGTCTGCTGCCGGATGCGGCTGCCGCACTTGGCGTGGAGCAGGTTGAAGCTCACGCTGGCCGACGAGGCCGCGGTGTACAGCTGGATCGGGATCGACACCAGCCCGAAGGAGATCGTCCCCGACCCGATCGAATGCGGTGGCATTGACGCGCCACTCCCGGCGCTGAAATCTCGACGTGATGAAGCGTTTTGCACCGTACCACGCGGGCCGCTATGCTTCAAAGCGCCCCGACAGCGGCCCCACCACTTGGGGTCGCCCGGCGGGCGAGGGCCAGCCCCTAGTGATCGATGAGCGGCCGCCCCAGCTCGACGCCTACCGGCGGAAGCGCGACCCCGACCGCACGCCCGAGCCCTTCGGGGCCGGGCGGCCGGGGCCGGCAGGCTCTTCGTCGTCCAGCAGCACGCCGCGCGGCGCCTCCACTACGACCTGCGCCTCGAGATGGACGGGGTGCTCAAGAGCTGGGCGGTCCCAAGGGGCCGTCGCTGCGCCCGGAGTCAGAAGCGTCTCGCCGTCCACGTCGAGGACCACCCGCTCGAGTACGCCGACTTCGAGGGCGTGATCCCGACGGGCAACTACGGCGCGGGCGCGGTCATCGTCTGGGACCACGGGCGCTACCGCTCGGCGAAGCCGGAGGATCTCGCGGCCCAGCTCGAGCGAGGGCTCGCTCGAGGTGGAGTTCCGCGGCCACAAGCTCCGGGGCCGCTGGACCCTCGCCCGGATGGGCGACAGCGCGAAGGACTGGCTGCTCATCCGGAAGGCCGGCGAGCACGGTCCCCGACGACGGAAGCCACGGAGCGCTACCCGCGATCCGTTCGCTCCGGGCTGACCCTCGGAGGAGATGCGCGATGCGGGCGCCGTGCGGAGGCTCGTCCGCGCGCGCCTGCGCGGACGCTCCAGCGCGCCGCCCGCGGAGGTGCCGGCTCGCGAGCAGGGGTTCATGCTGGCGACGCTGGCCCAGCGCCGCGCCCGAGGCCCGGACTGGCTGTTCGAGATCAAGTACGACGGCGTGCGCGTTCTGGCCGAGCGGCGACGGCGATGCGGTCTCGCTGCTCGGCCGGAGCGGCCAGGTGATGACCGGCCGCTATCCGGAGATCGTCTCGGCCCTCCGCGCGCTCGCCTTCGACCGCTTCCTGATGGACGGCGAGATCGTGGCGCTCGATGCGCGCGGCGCGCCGAGCTTCCAGCGGCTGCAGGCCCGCATGGGCCTCACCCGATCCGCGATGACGTGGCCCGCGCGATGGCGCGCGGTGCCCGTCGAGCGCGGTGTTCTTCGACTGCCTCGCCCTCGAGGGCCACGATCTCCGGCGCGTGCCGCTCGCCGGCGCGCAAGGCCTGTCTGCAGCGCGCTCCTGCCGCCGCTCGGGGTCGTCGCGCTTCGGCGACCACGTCGGAGGAGCTCGGGCCCGGCCTTCCTCGAGGCGGCCGCGGTAGCGCGGCTCGAGGGCATCGTGGCCAAGCGCCGCGCGAGCGCTCTACGTCCCGCGACGCTCCGACGCCTGGCTCAAGATCAAGTGCCAGCGCCGGCAGGAGTTCGTGATCGGCGGCTACACGGACCCCGCAGGAAGCCGCGCGCGCTTCGGCGCGCTCCACCTCGGTCTCTACGAGGGCGGGCGGCTCGTCTACGTGTCGAAGGTCGGCTCCGGGCTTCGACGGCGCCGAGCTCGACCGGCTCTGGACGCGGCTCGAGCCGCTCCGCCGCGCGACGTCGCCGTTCGACGACGGCACGCCCGCCGGCCGCGGGCATCACTGGGTCGAGCCGCGCCTCGTGGCGAAGGTGCGATTCACCGAGTGGACGCGGGACGGCGGGCTCCGCCATCCCACCTACCTCGGGCTCCGGGACGACGTCCGCCCCGAGGACTGCCGGCGCGAGACGCCGGACCTCGAAGACTGGCCCGACGACGTCCCGCCGCCCCGAGCGCGGCCGAGCGGGCGGAGGCGATGGCTCCGCCGGCGGCGAGCGCGGCCGCTCCGCCGCGGGCGCCGGCGGCCGGCGTCCAGCGTCCGTCTCACCAACCTCGACAAGGTCTTCTGGCCGGCCGAGGGCTACACCAAGGGCGATCTCATCGGCTACTACGACGCGATCGCCCCGCGATGCTCCCCTACCTCCGCGACCGCCCCATCGTCCTCACGCGCTACCCGGACGGGATCGCGGGCAAATCCTTCTTCCAGAAGGACGCGCCGGAGTTCGCGCCCGGCTGGGTCCGGACGGTGCGGGTCTACTCGAAGGACACCGACCGGGACATCGACTACTTCGTCGTCGACGACGCCGAGAGCGCTCCGGTACGTGGCCAACATGGGCACGATTCCGATCCACGCGTGGAGCGCGCGCGTCCCGGCGCTCGAGCGCCCGGACTGGCTCGTCCTCGATCTGGATCCCAAGGGCGCGCCCTTCACCGACGTGGTGCGCGTCGCCCAGGCGGTCCATCGGATGCTGGACGAGCTCGAGGTCCCGGGCCACGTGAAGACGTCCGGGGCGACCGGGCTTCACATCCTGGTCCCCTCGGCGCCCAGTACACCCACGAGCAGTCGCGGACGCTCGCGCGCTTGCTGGCCACGCTGGTCGTGGAGGCCGAGCCGGCCATCGCCACGCTGGCGCGTCCGCTCGGCTCGCGAGGCGGGAAGGTTTACGTCGACTTCGGCCAGAACGGCCACGGCCGCACGATCGCCGCGCCGTTCTCGGTCCGGCCGCTCCCGGGCGCGCCGGTGTCGTGCCCGCTCGACTGGAACGAGGTCACCGCGCGACTGGACCCTGCGCGCTTCACGATCCGCACGGTGCCCGGGCGCTTCGCCCGACGGCGTGACCCGCTCCGGCCGGTGCTCGGCGCCGGGATCGAGATGGCCGCGGTACTCGCGCGCCTGGAGGCTCGGCTGGCCAGCGGGGCGCCAGCCCGGCACCCCGCGCGCCGCCGCCCGGCACCACCGGAGTCGGGCGCGTAGCGCGTCCGGCTCGCGCGAGAGAACCGCGTGGTCGCCTGACGCTGCGCGGGACGCCCGGGCTCGGCGTCAGGCGCTCGGGAGGCGCACGGTGAAGACAGCGCCCCCCTCCGGCCGCGTGGCCGCGCTGACCGACCTGCCGTAGCCCTCGACGATCGCCTTCACGAGCGCGCAGACCGAGCCCGGTGTGGCCGTCGTCGCTCTTCCCCTCGCCGGACCGGAAGCTGTAGAAGCGCGAGAAGATCAGCTCCTCGCTGCCCGCGGGCAGCCCCGGCCCGTCGTCGGTGACCGTCGCGACCGCCCACCCGGCCTGGCGGACGAGCGCGATCCGCACCGTGCCCTCCGGCGGCGAGAAGGACAGCGCGTTGTCGAGGAGGTTCTCGAAGACCGCGGTCAGGCGCTCAGGAACGGCGCGGTATTAGGATCGGCGCCGGGGCCGGGCGCGAGCTCGACGCGCGGCTCCGCACCCGCGCGCAGCCGGTAGCCCTCCGCGATCGCGGTCAGGAGCGCGCCGAGGTCCACCGCCGCGCGCTCCTCCGTCTCGATCCCCGCGTCGATTCGCGCGAGCTCGCGCGACTCGGTCACGAGATGCTCCATGCGGGCCACCTCGCGCTGCACGAGGTCGAGGAAGCGGCGTGCGCTCCGCGGGGGTGTCGACCTCGGCCAGGATCTCGGAGGCGCTCCGGATCGAGGCCAGGGGATTCTTCAGCTCGTGGCCGAGGTCGGCCGCGAACGACTCGGTGAACCGCGCGTGGTCCTCCAGACGATGGGTCAGCTCCTCCAGGGCCCGCGCCAGCTCGCCGATCTCGTCCCGGCGCCGGGAGCCCCGGAAGTGGCCGCGCAGCCGGCCGCGCCGGTCGAGGATCGCCCGCGATTCGTCGCGAAGCCGCCGGAGGGGCCGGACGAACGTGGTCGACACGAGCAGGCTGAGGACGGCGGCGACGGCGACCGATGTCAGGAACACCTTGAACACGCTGAGGCGCGTCTGGTCGAGGGCGCGGAAGAGCCGGTTCGTCGACTGCGAGACCTCCACGGCGCCGACCACGCGCCCGCCGTCCCAGACCGGGAGCGCGCTGAAGAGGGTCATCGACCGCCGCCCGCCCGGTGAGGCGCGCGTGCGCGCCCCGTACCGGCCCGCGAGCGCGGCCCGCACCTCCGGGGTGCCGAGGACGTCGGACGGGCCGGGTGCGTCGATCACCTCCGGCTCGGCCGGCGGCCCTCCCCGAGGACTCGCTCGGCTTGCCGGTAGAGCCACGCGCCCGCCCGGTACAGCGGATCGTCCCGCACCCGGGGCGGGCGTGAGCGCGCTCGGGGTCCGGCCTCGAGCCGCGGGCCCAGGCGGCTCGAGTCCGCGAGGATCCGTCCCTCGGGGTCCACGATGCGGAGCCGCGCCTCCGATTGCTGGCGCAGCCGCGCGAGAAGCCCCTCGGCCTCCTCGAGCCGGAGGGGGCCGCGCTCCGAGAGCGCCGCGGCGAGGACCCGGCCTTCCTGACCATCGCGCGCTCCTGCGCGTCGAGGAGCTGCCGCTCGTACACGTCGAGGTAGTACACGCCGGCCACCGGCAGGAAGACGAGCAGCAGGTTGAAGGCAAGGAGCCGGACCGACATCCGGGACACCAGGCGGAGCACCCAGCTCACGCGAAGTCCTCGCGGTACCGGTAGCCCAGACCGTGCACGGTGTCGATCGCCGCGAACGCCGGATCGATCTCCGCGAACTTGGCGCGCAGGCGCTTGATGTGCGAATCGACCGTCCGCTCGCTCACGTACGCGTCGTGGGGGTATCCATCCTCGAGGAGCTGCTTGCGGGACTTGATGTGGCCCGGGCGGCGCGCGAGCGCGGCCACGATCAGGAACTCCGTCACGGTCAGCGCGACGACGGCCCCCTTCCAGCGCGCCAGGTGACGGTCGAAATCGAGCATGAGCGCGCCGAGGGTGAGCGTGTCGGCAACCGGCAGCGACTTCGGCTCGCGGTTCCAGCGCCGCGCGGCGGAACAGGACCCGAACGCGGGCCACCAGCTCCCGCATCGAGAACGGCTTGCACAGGTAGTCGTCGGCGCCCAGCTCGAGGCCCAGCACCCGGTCGAGCTCCTCGTCGCGCGAGGTGAGGAAGATGATCGGGAGCGAGTCGCTCCGGCCGCGCAGCCTGGCGGCAGAGCGTCAGCCCGTCGACCCGAGGCATCAGGATGTCGAGCACCACGAGATCGGGCAGCCGCGCTCGAAGCGCTTCCCAGGCGGCGCGCGCCGTCGGCGAAGGTCTCCACCCGGTAACCCTCGCGCTGGAGGGCGAACCCCACCGTTTCGCGGATCGACTGCTCGTCGTCCACGACGGCGACCAGCCCCTTCTCCCCCGCCGACATGACAGCCAGCATGCGGACCGGCGTTCGACCGGCCGTCAAGGAAACTCCCCGCCACACTGTCGCCACAATTCGCCACGAACGTTCCCTGGACGGGTCGCCGCGCGTCGCCACGTGGGTTCACTAGCAACCAGTCGAGAGCACGGGCTCCACCTCAACCCCTCGCACTCATGGAGGTGCGTCATGCGATTCGGACTGGTCCGCTGGCTGGTGGCGATCCTGGCAACCGTCGGGGCCTCGAGCGCCCTGGCCCAGGAGGCTCCACCGCGCGTCACCCACGGCAGCCTGCTCGTCCACCCACGTCGCCGGCGGGCCGGACGAGGTGCCCGCCGTCCGGACCGACGTCCGGATCCGAGTCACCGGTCCGATCGCGCGGGTGGCGGTCACCCAGGGTTCCTGAATCCGACCGCCGGGTGGCTCGAGGGCGTCTACGTCTTCCCGCTCCCCGAGGGGCGCCGCCGTCGACGCCATGCGCCTCCAGGTCGGGGAGCGGGTGATCGAAGGCCAGATCCGGGAGCGCGAGGAGGCGCGCCGGACGTACCAGCAGGCGCAGCAGTCGGGCAAGAAGGCGTCCTCCTCGAGCAGGAGCGCCCGAACGTCTTCTGATCTCGGTCGCCAACATCGGCCCCCGCCGAGGCGGTGGTGGTGGACATCGAGTACCAGGAGGTCGTCCGCTACGACCAGGGAGAGTTTCGGCTTCGCTTCCCGATGGTCGTTGGGCCCCGCTACATTCCCGGCAAGCACCCGATTGCTGGCGCGCCGGGCACAGGCTGGGGCAGCAACACGACGGCCGTCCCCGACGCCGAGCGAATCACGCCGCCCGTCCGCCACCCGTCCGAGGGCGCGTGATCAACCCGGTGCGCCTGACCGTCGAGCTCGATGCGGGATTCCCACTCAAGCGACTCGTCAGCCCCCATCACCCGATCGTGACGGCGCCGGTGTCGAAGACCGGGCGCTCGATCGCGCTCGCCGAGGGCCGGCCGCGATCGAGATTTCGAGCTCGTGTGAGGACCCGGACCCTGGCGCCCAGCCGGCCGCCGCCGTCTTCACCGAGCGACACGGGGGCCAGCCGTACGCGCTCGTGATGCTCTTGCCGCCCGCCCCGGGGGATGCAGTCCGGACCCGGCTCCGCGTGAGGTCATCTTCGTCATGGACACCTCCGGATCGATGGCGGGGGCCTCGATCCAGCAGGCGCGGCTGGCGCTGGACGAGGCGCTCGCCGCTCTGGCCCCGGGCGACCGCTTCAATGTGATCCAGTTCAACTCGAAGACCGAGCGCCTCTTCTCCGCTCCCCCGTCGGCGGGGCCGGCGGAGATCGAGCGCGCGCGGCGCTGGGTCAGGGGCTCCAGGCCAACGGCGGGACCGAGATGCTGCCGCCCTCCGGGCGGCGCTGGGAGTCGACGCCGAGACCGACGGGGTGCGGCAGGTGATCTTCGTGACCGACGGCCTGGTGGGCAACGAGGACCAGCTGTTGCCTACCTCTCGCAGAAGCCTCGGCCGGAGCCGCCTCTTCACCGTCGGGATCGGCGCCGCCCCGAACGGCCACTTCGCGACCAAGGCCGCTCAGTTCGGCCGCCGGGACGTACACCTACATCGGCAGCCCGGCCGAGGTCGGCGAGAAAGATGGAGCCCTGTTCCGGAAGCTCGAGCACCCGGTGCTGGGCGATGTCACGGTCGGCTGGGGCGGCGACAACGTCGAGACGTGGCCGGCGCGAGTGCCGGATGTCTACGCCGGCGAGCCCGTCATCCTGCTCGCCCGGCTCGGTGCGACCGCGAGCGCGGAGCTCACGGTGACCGGACGTCGCGACACGGAGCCGTGGGAGGCGGCGCCTGCGGATCGACGCCGGCCCCGACGAGACGGGCATCCACAAGCTGTGGGCGCGAAAGAAGATCGCGGGCTCTGTGGACCGGGCGCGTGAGGGCGCCGATCGCGGCGACGTGCGGCAGGCGGTGGTGGCGGTGGCGCTCCAGCACCATCTCGTCTCCGCCTACACGAGCCTGGTCGCCGTCGACGTCACGCCGACCCGGCCGGCGGCGCTCCTGGCGGGACGGCCAACGTCCCGGTCAACCTCCCTGCCGGGATGGTCTACCACGAGAAGGTCTTCGGCGGCCTGCCCCAGGGCGCGACGCCCGGCCCACTCTACGTGGCGGTCGGCCTGCGGCGGCGCTGGCGCTCGCCCTGGTCGTGGCGCGGCGGGCCGTCGCCACCGGACTCGCGCGCGATGAGCCGGCGCGCGGGGCCCGGCCTCCTGCTTCTCGGACTGAGTCTTGCTGGCGGCCGGCTTCGGCGCCGCCGCCAGTCGGATCTACGTCAAGGCCTGGGTCGCCCAGCGCGCCTGCTCCACCGCGCGTGGGCCGCCACCCAGGCGGGCGGCACCCCGGTCGAAAGCCCTGGCCCTGGGCCGACACGTGGCCGATCGCGCGGCTCTCGATGCCGGCCCGGGGGGATCGACCTGATCGTCCTCGCGCCGACGCGAGCGGCCGATCGATGGCGATTCGGCCCAGGCTTGGTCGCCGGCAGGCACGCGCCGCCCGGCACGCCGGGCAACGCACGGTTCTGAGCGGCCACCGCGACACGCCAGTTCCGCTTCCTCAGGAGTCTCGCTCCCGGCGACCGGCTCCGCCTCGAGGACGCGCGCGGCGCGTGGCACGACTACGCGGTCAGCAACGCGCTCGTCGTCGACGCGCAAGCCGTGGAGATCCTGTGGGACACGGACGACTCGCTTCTCACGCTGGTCACCTGCTACCCGTTCGACGCGCTCGTCCCGGGCGGCCCGCTCCGGCTTCACGTCGTTGCGCGCGACCGCGCTCTCGGCCGGGCGCGCGCCGCGCGCAGGACGCGGCGCTCCGCCGGATCCAGGGAGACCGACTCGGCTTCCCGGCCAGCACCGGCCCGGTCCCCGACTCCTCGATGCTTGAAGTACACGAACGCGTCGCGCCACTCGGGCCGGGCGGCGACGGCCGCCCACCGGGCGAGCTTCGGCCGGCCCGTACCTGCGGTCGCGGAGGCGCAGGTACCGAAATCCGGCCGTGGGGACTCGGGCGTCGTCGCCGCCTCGGTGTCGGCGACGCAGAGGGCCTGCGTTGCGGGAGCGGAGCAGGCTGTACACCTCGTCGTCCAGCCATGACGCGTGACGGAACTCGACGGCCATCCGACGGTCGCCGGCAGGAGCGCGAGGCAGTCGTCTAGGAGGCCGGGCGTCCTTCCGGAAGTTCGGCGGCAGCTGGAGGAGGAGCGGGCCGAGCTTCGCGCCGAGCCCGCGGACGGTGTCGAGCAGGTTCTGGAGCGGCTCGGCGATGCCGCGCAGGCGCGCGAAGTGCGTGATCCGCCGGGGCACCTTGAGGGCGAAGACGAATCCGGCCGGCGTGTACTGGGCCCAGCCGGTGACCGCCTTCTCCGTGGGCATCCGGGAGAACGTGTGGTTGAGCTCGACTGTCGGAAAGCGCCCGCGTAGTAGGGCAGCATCCGCCGCGGTGGAAAGCGCTTGGGATACAAACGGCCCCGCCACTCGGGATAGCTGAACCCCGACGTGCCGACGCGGATCACCGGCGCTTCTCGGCGGGCGCGACCTCAGGTGGCCGCGGGGCTCTGCGCCGCCGCGCGGAAGCGCCGCACCTCCGCCCGGATCGGCCGCCGAGAAGATCGCCGAGACCGGCCACCAGGGTCGTGGCCCCGCGCAGCGCGAGCGGGCGGCGGTGCTCGAGCTTGACGCCGCCGTCCACGGACACGTCGAGCGGCCGCTCGCCGAGGCGGTTCTTCAGGTCCACCAGCTTCGCGTAGGTGGCCGGAGATGAAGGTCTGGCCGCCGAATCCCGGGTTGACGCGACATGACCAGGACGAGATCGGCGACGTCGAGGACGTAGTCGAGCATGGTCGTCGGCGTCCCGGGGTTCAGGGCCACGCCGACGCGCGCGCCCAGCTCGCGGATCCGCTCGAGCGTCCGGTGAAGATGCGGGCAGGCCTCGACGTGGACCGTGACGGCGTTCCCGCCCGCCCGGACGTAGGTCTCCAGGTACGGGTCGACGTTGTCCACCATCGAGGTGGAGATCGAGCGGGAGCTTCGTGCGCTTCCGGATGGCCTCGATGACCGGCGGCCCGATCGTGAGGTTCGGGACGAAGTGGCCGTCCATCACGTCGACGTGGATCTGGTCGGCGCCGCCCGCCTCGACCCGCGCGCGATCGCGTCGGCAGAGGGCCGGCAGTCGGCCGACAGGATGGATGGGGCGATCTTGATCGGTGCGCGCCTCCCTGAGGCGATGCGCGGTGAAGCCGTCGGAGCCGTGGCGATGCGGCGTCATCCGAGGACGGCGGGCGCCGCCCGGCACGCCGCAGGCGACGGCGGGCGGGTGCGAGTCCGGGACGCGACTCGCGGCGGCGCCTGGGCCTCGCCACGACCGCCCTCGTTCTCCTCCGGCTCGAGCGAGCAGGTGGCGTAGACGAGGACCCCGCCGGGCCGGACCAGCTCCGCGGCGGCCTCGAGGATCGCGGCCTGCGGCGGGCGACCAGCGTCGCGGAGATCGCCCGCTGGCGCCGCCACTTGCCGTCGGGGTTCGCGCCGGAGGACGCCGAGGTTCGAGCACGGCGCGTCGACCAGCACGCGCGGTCGCACACCGGCCCGAGCGTCCCCGGCGAGCCGGCGGCATCGGCGCACCCGCGACGTCGACGATCGTGGCCCCGGAGCCGCGCGCACGCCGCCCGGAGAAGGCTCGAGCCGCGCCGCGTTCGGGTCGGCGGCGACGACGCGGCCCCCGATTCGCCATGAGCGCCGCCAGGTGCGTGGTCTTGGTCCCTGGCGCCGCGCACACGTCGGCGACCGTCTCCCGGGGAGCGGACTGAGGCGCATGCGTCCGACCAGGATAGCTGCCCTCGTCCTGAACGGCGGCGCTTCCCTCGCTGGAGCGGCGCGAGCCGCCGCGAAGATCGCCGGCCCGCTCGAGGGCGCGAAGCCCTCGGGCGCGAACCGCGTGGGCGTCGTGCCGACGCCGGCCGCCTGGAATCCCGCCGCCACCTGACTGGCCTCGACCCGCAGCGTGTTGGTCCGGACCACGACCGGGCGGCGCCTCGTTCATGGCGAGGGCGAGCGCCTCCGCCTCATCGGGTCCGTAGCGCGTCCACCACCGCTCGACGAGCCACGTCGGGGTGGGACGCCCGGAGGGCGAGCGGCCTCGATCGGGTCGTGCCGCCGTCGGCGCGGGCCAGGGCACGCGGCTCGCTCGCGAGCGCCCGGAGGCACGCCGTTCACGAACGCCGGTCGCGCCTGCGGACCGCCGCGCGCTTGGCGAGCTCACCGCCTCGTGGACCGCGGCCCGCGGCGGGATGCGGTCGAGAGAACGCGAGCTGGTACGCCGTGAGCCGAAGGAGCGCGCCGGACCCAGGGGCGAGCTCGCTCTGGAGGCAGGCGACGCGACGCGCGCGAGCGTCCAGTCGAGGCCGGCGCTGCCAGCGGAGCGTCCCGAGCGCGCAGCTCCCGGTGGCGAGGCCGCGATCGCGCGGCATCGAGGCCGGCCCGGTCGGCGAGCGCCTCGAGCGAGCCGGTCCGCCCAGGCGTCGGTGGTCTCGGTCCGGACGCAGGACCTCGGAGCGCGACGTCGCGCGCCGAGCCGCCCGCGCGGCGTGCGGGCCGCGCGCGACGCGGCGCGGTCGGCGCGACGGCGGCGCGGGTCCGGTCAGGATCCCGGGTCCGTCGCGCCAAGCAGCGCCCCGGCGCGAGCCGCGCCCCTCGGAGGTAGGCCTCCCACGCCATCGGGCGCCGGTTCTCAGGCTGGACCTCGACGTGGCTCGAGCACACCGCTCCGGTCCCGATCGGCGGCCGTCTTCGGTGCCGTGAGCACACCGGGCTCACCGCGGCCCAGGGTCGCCGCGCGCGCCAGATGAGCGACGACACCCGGCACGAGCGTCGTGGTCGCGCCCAGGCCACGGGTTCAGCCACGCGGACACGGGCGGCCAGGCTGCGGCCGGCTCCGTCCAGTCGAGCAGGCCGTCCTCCTTGCGGAGCCGCGGCGCGAGCGTCGCGGCCGCGGACGTCCTGCGGTCGCGGCGCGAGGCGTGTCCAGCGGTCGAGCGGTTTCGAGAGCACCTCGGCGCCGAGCGCGGCCAGGCGCTCGGCGAGCTCCCGGCCGTCTCCTCGGCGCCGATCGGCGATCGGCCGCTGGAGGAGCAGGGGCCGGTGTCCATCCGGGATCCATCTGGAAGGTGGTGATCCCCGTCTCGCGCTCGCCGCGCATGATGGCCCACGCGATCGGCGCGGCGCCGCGATACGCGCGGGAGCAGCGAGGCGTGAACGTTGATCGAGCCGCGCGCAGGCACGTCGTCGAGGATCGTCGCGCGGCAGGAGCTGCCCGAAGGCCACGACCACCGCCGACGTCGGCCGCCTGCTCGGCGAGCCGCTCGGCCCAGCCCGCGTCACGCGGAGCGCGGCCCCGGCTGGATCACCGGGATCGCCGTGCCTCGAGGCGCCATCGCCTTGACCGGCGAGACCCGCTCCCGCTGCCCCCGGCCGGCGCGGCCGATCCGGCTGCGTCACCGCGGCCACGCACGCGGTGCCGATCGCGCAGGAGCGCCTGGAACGTGGGCAAGCGCGAAGGCGCGGAGTGCCGTAGAACAGCACGCGCATGGAGGCAGACGGGGACTTCTACAAGCAACGCCCCACGCGGACCCCGGCACCGCCCGGACGATCAAAGCCTGACCCCGCCCGCCAGCGCAGGCTGCTCGCGGGAACCCCTCGCGCTTGATCTGCCGCTTCAACCGGTCGCGCGTGACCTTGTCCGGAGCGCGGTCAGATGAACAGGATGCCGTCCAGGTGATCGATCTCGTGCTGGAGCACGCGGGACAGAGACCCGATCGCGCGCCGGCGGAACGACGTGCCGGTCCGATCCATGGCCTCGACCACGACCCACTCGGCGCGCCGCACATCGGCGTAGATCCCGGGGAGCGAGAGGCAGCCCTCTCGCCGACCTGCTCACCGCCCCGCTCGACGATCGACGGGGTTGAGATAGGCTCGCCCACCGACCCCCGGCCCTCGTCGATGACGAGCACATCCGGAGCTCGATGCCCACCTGGCTCGCCGCGAGACCGATGCCCACCTCGGTGTGCATCGTCTCGACTCATGTCGTTGCAGCCAGCCTTCGATCTCGGGCGTCACCTCGCGGACCGGCGCCGCCTGGCGCCGCAGGACCGAGGTCGCCGTAGAGCCGCACCTCCAGGACCGCCATGGCGTGCCTCCTCCTTCCCGTCTGGCATTGTACCGCCCCTCACGGAAGCTCGACCGGATCGGATGTCGACCGTGAGCCGCGCCCCCGAGCCGGCGCCGGCCCCGGAGCGGCTCGGAGAGACCGCCGCCACGGTGGCCGGGAGCTCGGGCCCGCCCAGGAGCACGACCTGACTTCGCCCCCCGACGAGCGGCGCCGGGCCCAGCACCGTCGTGCCGGCCGCCTGCCCGCGCGGCGGCGGTCCCGGGCTAGGCTGCCGGTCCCTCGCGGCCCTCGATCAGGAGGTCGGGCCATCCGGCGCGCCGGCGGATAGCCGAGTTCGCTGGCGCTCGGCCCACTCCGCCTCGTAGAAGCGGTCCGGCTCGCCCTGCGCGACGGCCAGGAGCGCGGGATGATCCGGCAGCAGCGACTGGAGCCAGAGGCTGCCGCCTGCCTCGACCGTCTCCCGCCAGACGCCACGCCGAGCTGGAACGTCCGCTCGGCCGCGCGGAAGTCGGGGAGATTGAGCGTCGCGTCGGCCATGACGAGCGCCGCGACGGCGACGGGCGTCTCCTCGGCCAGCCGGAGCGCCATGCGTCGTGCCGACGAGGACGCGTGGGCCTCCCCCGACTGGAACGCCGTCCGCGCGGCCGCGGCGGCGTCCAGTGGGACAGTCGAATCGTAGCGAACGCGACCCGCGCCTCCGGAAAGGCCTGGCGTGCCTCCGCTTCGAGCTCGCCCGGTGCCCCAGCCGAGAAGCTGGAGCCGCCGTCGGCCGCGGCAGCGTACTGCAGACTCGCCGCCGGCACGCAACGCCCGCAGAGCCGGCACTCGAGTGTCCGCGCGTCTCTCGATGATAGAGGAGCGCCAGGCGGCACCGCCCGCAGCGCCGCACCATCCCGCAGTCCGCGCAGGCCAGGGTCCGCGCGTAGCCGAGCCGGTTGAGCACGAGCAGAACGGATCGCCCGCGGGCGATCGCCGCCCGCGCGCGCGTCGCGGAGCCCCGGCGAGAGGCTCGCCGCCGCCGCTTCGTCGGCGCCGAGGGCCACGCGCTCCACGACTGGCCATACGCCGCGCGGGCCCGGTCCCACGCGAGGCGCGCCGCTCTAGCCGCCACCCAGCTCTCGAGGCTGGGAGCGGGGCTCGCGAGGAGGCTCGCGCCGCCTTCCCGGCGGACACGCTCGAGGACGAGGTCTCGCGCGTGCGCCAGCGGGGCGTGTCGGGAGACTTGTGGGCGGGATCCTCCTCGTCGACGACGACGGCCAGGCCGAGGCGGCATCAGCGGCAGCCACGCGGCCGTCCGTAGTCCCGACCGCTAGCGCGCGCCGATCCCTCGCGACAGGCCCACCACGCGGCCCAGCGCGCGCGGGGCGACGCGGCGCTCGTGACGAGCCGCGCCGGCTCGCCCAGCCGCGCCTCGAGCCGCCCGGCCCACGCCCGCGCCAGCTCGATCTCTCCGGGGCGGAGGAGGAGGATCGCGCCCGCCGGCGGCGAGGGTCTCTCCGATGCGACGCTCGATCGCGTCTCCCGCTCGGCGCCGGTCACGAGCTGCTGCGGGCCCCGGCGGGCAGGCGGGCGACGGCGAGGCAGAGTGGCCGGCGGCGCCCGAGCGATCCCGGCGGGAGCGCGCGGAAGGCGGCCTCTCCCCAGGCGCTCGCCGCCTCGGCGGCCGCCCAGCGCGTGAGCTCGAGCAAGCGCCGGGCGTCAGCGCCGGAACGGGATCGAGGACGGCCGTCAGCAGCTCGAGGCGCTCGTCCGTCCCGGGCTCGACCGCGACGACGACGGCGGGCCGAGGACGGCCGCGGAACGGGACGCGGACCCGCTGGCCCGGGACGACCCGGTCCTCGCAGCTCGAGCGGAACGCGATACGTGAACGTGCGAGGAACGGGAAGGTCGAGGACGACGTGCGCGAGCAGGGGCCGGCCTCAGGCGCCGGCGGGCGCCCGACCTCGGACCCGGTCGTACTCGCGCCGGATGAGCTTCAGATCGTCAGTACGCCTGGCGCCGGTACGCCGGCGCCGGGATTCCGCAAGAGGAACGCCGGATGGAACGGTCGGGATCACGACGGCGGCGCCCAGCTGGTGGAGCTGGCCCCGCAACCGGCTGATCGGCTCCCGCGTCCGCAGGATGTGCTGGGAGAGAGAACGTGCCGAGCGTGCAGATCACGCCGGGCTGGATGGCGGCGAGCTGGCCGGACAGGTACAGGCGCGCACGCCGCGATCTCCTCCGGCTCCGGATTCGTTCCCGGCCGGCGCGCACTTGACGATGCTTGCAGATGTAGACCTCGTCGCGCGTACAGTCCGACCGACTCGAGCATCTTCGTGAGGGAGCTGGCCGCGCGCGGCCCACGAACGGCTTCCCCGTGACGATCCTCCTCCTCGCCGGGCCCTCACCGATGATCAGCGAGCCGCGCCGCCTGGTCCCCGGACCCGAAGACGGTCGTCGTCCCCTCGCCAGAGCTTACACTTCGTGCAGCCGGCGCTGGCCTTCCACCCGGCGGAGGGCGCGGACGAGCCGCCCAGCGGCTCGCCGGCGAGCGGCAGTCGCCTGGTCCCGAGGCTGGCTGGAAGTCGGCAGGTGGTCGGCCAGGGCGCGCGGCGGCCGTCCGCGAGGGCGGCGGGGTCGCGTCGCCCTCAGATGGCCTGGGGCGCGCGACGCGCGCGGAGCGGCTCCAGACCCGATCCGGATCAGGTCCGCCACCTCGACCTTGCTCCGGCGCGGCAGCGCGAGAACGCCGCCCCAGCGATCGAGCAGAGACCACCCGTTGTCGGCCGCAGTCGAAGCTGATGTCGGGCCCGGCTCACGTCGTTCGCGACGATGGTGTGCCGCCACCCCTTGGCAGGAGCTTCGCCTGCGTGCTCGGTGGCGGAGGTCGCGCCTCGGCGGCGAACCCGACGAGAAGCCGGGCGCCCTCTTCCGGTCCCGAGCTCCCGGAGGATGTCGGGCGTCGGAAGGAGGTCCAGCTGAGGCCGTCCTGCTTCGAGGAAATCTTCTCGGTCGCCGAGCGACCCGCGCCCGGTAGTCGGCCACCGCCGCCGCCTTGATCACGACCGGTCGCCGTCTCGACGGCGCGGAAGCACCGCGTCCCGCATCTCGAGGGCGCAGTCTGGACCGGAATCAGCCGGATGCCGGGCGGCGGCGCGAGGTGCGTCGGGCCCGTGACGAGCGTCACCTGGGCGCCGCGGCGCACGGCCTGCGCGGCGATCCGCGTAGCCCATGCGGCCGGACGAGCGGTTGCTCAGGTAGCGCACGGGGTCGAGCGGCTCCGCGTGGGCCCCGCTGTCACCAGGACGTGATCGCCCACGAGGTCGCGCCGCGGGCCACAGGAGGCGCTTCGGCCGCCTCGACGATATCCGCGATCTCGGGAAGCCGGCCCTGCCCGGTGAGGCCGGACGCGAGTGCTCCCTCGCCAGGCTCGAGCACGGTGCCGCCGCGGGCCTCGAAGCGTCGCCACTGGGCCTGCACCGCGGGTGCTCCCACATGCCGCCGTCCATCGCGGGGGCGAAGAGGACCGGACCGCGCATCGCGAGCAGGGAGCGTCCCGAGGAAGTCGTCGGCCAGCCCGAGCGCTGCGCGGGCCAGCGCGTGAGCCGTGGCGGGCGCGACGAGGAGCGGTCGGCGCGCTCAGCAAGCGCCACGTGCTCCACGGCCGCGGGCTCCTGCGGGTCGAACAGGTCAGTGAGAACCGGCCGCCCGGAGAGCGTCCGGAACGTGAGCGGCGCCACGAACCTCGCGGGCGTGCGCCGTCATCACGACGGTGACGCCCGCCTCCGCGCGCCTGAGCTCGCGCAGGAGGTGAGAGCGGCCTTGTAGGCCGCGATGCTGCCGGTGACGGCGAGGATCAGCTCGCGGCCGGCCAGCGCCATCACATGCCTCCGGTGGCCGTTCGGCCCTAAGTACTGCCGGTGCTGCTCGCTGAAGGACTCACCGGCACGGGGCCGCGTGAGCTCGATCGTGGTGTCGCAGGTGCGGGCGCCGGGATCCACGACGCTGCTGATCACGAAGCCGTGTCCCGGCCGATTCACCCGCGACGACGGGGTTGGAGATGGTGAAGTCCATCATCCCGTCGGTGTGGAGGTCGAAGACGAGCCAGCCGGCGGGCCGAAGCCGGAGGGCCACCGCGGCCATCGTCAGTCGCAACTCGTCCGGAGTGAGGTAGTTGAGGCCGTCGAACGTGCAGACCGCCGCGTCGAAGACACCTTCGACCGCGAGGTCGGGGAGCGTCATCCGGCTCAACGCCACCTCGGGGCCGAGGCGCTCGCGAGCGAGGGCCAGCATCGCGTCGGATGCGTCGACGCCGACGACCCGGTAGCCCCGTGCGATCAGCTCGCCCGCGAGGAGGCCGGTGCCGCAGCAGAGATCGAGCACGGAGCGTACGCCCTCCGGGTCGGCACTCCAGAGCTCATGGAGGAACGAGGCCCAGCGGTCGTGGCAGGGGTCGATGACGATCTCGTCGTAGACCCCCGCCAGCCGCGAGTACGCCTCGGCGTGCCTCACAGGCCCGCGCGTGATTCCGCTCAGATTCCGAGGATCTTGGCCTTGGCCGCCGCGAACTCCTCATCCGGTGAGCACGCCCTGGGTGTGAAGCTGCGCCAGGTTCTGGAGCTGTGCGTTCGCGTCGTCCTCCGGCGCCGGTGGCGGTGCCTCCTGCTGGTACTGCTGCGCGTCCTGCTGCGTCGTACCTGGCGGCCTGACGACGCTGAACGCGCCCGGACACGGCGGTGGCGGTTCCCGCGACGACGGCGGTGCGGGCTGCCATACGTAGAAGTCCCATGTCGTTCCTCTCGATCTCGAAGTGGACGGGCTAGCTATGCGTCGACCGCGGCCGCCACGACGTCGGCGGGGATCCGGATCGAGTCGATCAACGACGGCGTCCGCAGCCTGGAGGGCGTCGACCACCTTCGCGGCCCAGAGGTTCTCGAATGCGACCAGGAGGGCCGAGCTGTTGGACGGGAGGTCGTCGCTGACCTCCTCGGCATCCTCGGGCCCCAAGGCGCCCGGCTGCGCGACGTCGATGGAGAGGAAGCCCGCGCCTTCCTCGTCGAGGTCCGCAGCCTCGAGCGTCGTCACGACGCCGTCTGCATCCTTCATCACGAAGAGCAGATCGAGCACTCGGATGGTGCCGTTCTCCACGAGCTCCAGGATCGCCGGGGCGATGCGCCCGGTGAACTTGTTGCCCGGAAAGCCAATGATGTAGACGTCGACGGGACCGACTGCCATAACCTCTCCTTGTTGGGGTGGGCTGAAGAATACGCGTGCGAGGAGCCGCCGCAAGCATCCTCCCGATGGGATGAACGAGCCTCTCCGTCCTTGCTCTAGTCTCGACAGCGGTGGCGCTGCTCGTCTCGATCATCCTCGCGTTCTTCATCCCGTTTCCCTGGAATGCGCTCGTGGTGATCGGCGGGATCTCGGTCGAGGTCGTCGAGGCTCACCTGGGGCCTCCGGCTGGCCCGCCGCTGGCGCCCGCAGACGGGTGCCGAAGCGATGATCGGCCTCGAGGCCGAGGTCGTCAGCGCGTGCCGACCGACCGGCCAGGTCCGCGTGAATGGCGAGCTCTGGGAGGCGACCTGCGCCGCGGGCGCCGATGCCGGCGCCACCGTGATCGTCAAGCGGCTGGAAGGCGCTTGACGCTGATCGTCGATCCTGCGCCTGTCCCGAACGCTGATCCGATCCGGACGACGTAGAAACTTGACCTGAATGCGTCAAGCGGGGTGGAGTGCCCTGCTGGCCACCCTGAGTGCATGGAATTGCGCTCCGGACCCTCGCCTACTCGGCGCCCTCGGATATCCGCCGGTTTTCGACTCGAGCACGCGCTGAACGCGATCGAGAACGCACTCATCCTGCTGGACACGAAGCCCGCCGAGGCAATCGAGCTCGCAGCGCTCGAGCGGGTGCGCGACGACCTCGCCATCCTGCTCCGAGCCGCCGCGGTGGCAGCATGAGCTGTGAGCCCGGGCGTTCGGTGCGCTTCGAGATCCCCGATCTCGCGCCTCCGCGGCACGCCTAACCCGTCAACTGGGTGGACGCTGGCACGTCTCGCTCAGGAGGGCCTCAGCGTCAACGTCGTCGCGGCCGTGATCCAGCCGAACCGGAAGGGGCGACCTCGCCGTGCTCCTCCGTAGCGTCGAGGCGTGGGTCGAGAAAGAGTCGCTCGTCGCGATCCGCTACGCGCTGGACGGGCGCGAGTACGTGCTCACCGCCGGCGAGGCCGACTGGGCAGCGCTCACCGCGCCGTTCGTCGCCGAGCCCGCCGCGGCCTGAGGCTTCTCCGGCCACCACCGCGCCGGGCCCCGCCGCCGCGCGGGGCCTCGCAAGATCCGAGGCGCGTCGAGGCGGCTCGAGGCTCGGCGCGCCTCAACGGCGGGGGCGGAACCGCGCCCAGTCGACACCTGCCGCCCGAGGCCGCCTCGAGGCCGAGTCGGCGCCGACGAGCTCGAGCTCGTCCTCCGGCAGCGCGTGAGCGCGGGCGACCGCCTCGGAGCGCTTGCCGCTCGATCCAGCGCGCCGGCTCCAATGCTGTTCCAGGTCGTCCATGTTCTGAGCCAATCGCATCCGGCGGCCTGCGCGCCATCGGCGACGGCGCTGACTCGGATCCGTAGTTCTCCGCGCGCCGGATCGGCGCAGCAGACCGGATGCCGTTCGGCCCCGTGGCCCGGACGATGGCGGCATGAAGCGAATTGCAATCACGGCGCGACTGAAGGACGGCTGCGAAACCCGCGCCAGGAGCTGGTAGAGGCGGGGCCGCCGTTCGACCCACGCCGAGGCCGGCTGGCTTGACCACCACGGCGTGTTCGTCGGCCCCGAGCTGGTCGTCTTCGTCTTCGAGGGAGACGGCGTCGAGGACGAACGGTGTCCCGACTCCTGAACGACCGCCTCGGCTCGGCAGCGTTCAGCGCCTGGGGGCCACTCCTTGCCGAGCAGCCTCGAATCGGCACACGAGACATATCACTGGGACGCAGGAGGACACCATGGAAGATCGCTGATCGCAACCGATGGTTCCGGAGTCTGCGCACGAGGCGATCGAGCTCGGACTCGAGCTCGCCCGCGGAGCAGGAGCGCGAAGCCGATCTTCGTGCATGTCGGTACCGGCAGGTCGACGTGATGCCTGCCTCCGGCTTCAGCATGGCGATGCCACCGGCCAGTTCCCCACGAGTCGCGACGGAGGACGATCGGGCCCCACTGGACGGCCGCTCTTGAGCGTGGCCGCCGAGCGCGGGATCGACGCGCGGACCAGAGCTTCTCGCCGGCAACCCGGCCGCAAGAGATCGTCGCCTATGCCGACTCGGTCGACGCCGATCTGAGTCGTGGTCGGCTCGCGCGGCCACGGCAAACTCGCGAGCGCGCTGCTCGGCAGCGTGTCCCGCGGAGTGCTGTCCGAGAGCAAGCGCCCGGTCGCATCATCGTCCGCGGCGTTCACGCCGCCGCCGGAGATGGCGGTCGCGCGATGAGCGAGGCCTGTCGCAACCGGCGAGCTGCTGGCCGGCGACGTTATGTCCCCGCCACTTCATCACCGCTGCACCGGAGGACACGCTCGGCGAGCTGGCGGAGCGGCTGGCCGAGGCGGACGCGGGCTCGGCGCTCGTGGTCGAGTTCGGACGGCTGATCGGAATCCTGACCTCAGCGCGACATCGTGCGCGCGGTCGGGGAACGAGTTCACCCCAGCGAGGCGCGAGTGCGCCACTGGATGAGCGCCGAACCGGTCGCGGCCTCTCCCGAGCTCGCTGCGGAAGAGGCGGCCCGATTGATGGTGACCGGCGGGTTTCACCACCTGCCGGTCACCGTGGACAACGTCCGGTCGGCGTCGTCGGCCTACGGACGGTGGTCGGCTCGCTCCAACACGCGGCTCCCGGGTGGTGACGATGACGCTGCTCGTCGCCTGCGGAAACAGAGCACACGGGTCGACGCAAGAAGTCGCCGAAGCCGTCGCCGAGCGGCTGCGCGCCGGCGGACGAGGAGGTCGATCTCCGCCGCGCGGCGGACGTCGACGACCTGACGCCGTACGGCGGCGTCGTCCTCGAGGAGCTCGCTGTACGTCGGGCGCTGGCACGAGGACGCGAGGCGCTCCTTTCGAGGTACCGCGAGGAGCTGTCGGCGCTCCGCTTGCTGTCTTCGCGCTCGGGCCGAAGACCGCGGAGCAGAAGGACCTCGCCGACGCTTCGCACCCAGCTGGACAAGGCCCTGAGGCAAGACCCCGGAGCTCGAGGCCGCGTTCGGTCGCGGTCTTCGGCGGCGTGATCGATCCGTCGAAGCTCCGCTTTCCTCTGAACAGGCTGCCGGCAAGCGATGCTCGAGACTGGGACGCGATTCGGCGCCTGGGTAAGAGGAGCTCTCGGCGGCGACATGACCGTCGAGGAACGCAGCAGGCTTCAGGAGGTCGACAGTACGGGCGCTCGACGCGGCCAGAGCTCGAGCCCCTGATCGGTCGGACCGCACCGCTCGTTACGAGGCGGTCGCCGAGGCGACCGGAGTCGCTGACTGCGAGGCCGGTCGGTGCTGAACCGCTCAACTCGACCGCAACCGGCGGCGGCGTTGCCGAGATGCTGCAGACCCTGCTCGCCTACGGCCGCGGAGCCGGCCTCGACATCCGTCGGCTCGTGATCAGGGCGATCCCGACTTCTTCGAGATCACCAAGCGAATTCACAACGGTCTCTACGGCTCACCCGGCGACGGAGGTGACCTCGGTAGAAGCCGAGCGGAGGCACTACGAGCGGATTCTGCGAACGAATGCCGACGAGCTGCGCGCGCTCGTTCCGGCCGTCCGATGTCGTCCTGATCCACGATCCCCAGCCCGCAGGTCTCGCCGCAGCGATGGCCACTGCCGGCGCCAAGGTCGTCTGGCGCTGCCACGTCGGCGCCGACAGAGCCGAACAAGTGGACCGAGCGCTCCTGGTCGTTCCTGCGCCGTACCTCGACGGGGTCGACGCGTTCGTATTCTCGAGGCGGGCCTTCGCGCCCTCACTGGGCCGACGACCCGCGCCTGCATGTGATTCCCCGTCGATCGACCCTTCTCGGCCAAGAACGAGCCGATCTCGCAGAGGAACGTCCGTTTGATCCTCGGCTACCGGGCCTGATCGGCGGCGACGGCGCGGACTCCCTCCGTGCCCTTCGCGCGTCGAGACGGCTCACCGGGCAGGATCAACCGGCGCGTCGACATCCTGCAGACCGGGCCGCCGCCTCCGGCGGATGCGCCGACTGTCGTACAGGTCTCACGCTGGGACCACCAGAAGGACATGCAGGGCGTGATGGACGGTTTTGCCGAGCACGTCGATCCTTCTCTCGGGGCGCACCTACCTGCTAGCCGGCCCCGCCGTAACCGGGGTCGCTGACGATCCCGAGGCGGCCGAGGTGCTCGAGGAATGCATGGAGCGCTGGCGGGCTCTCCCCACGCGGCGCGCAGCCGCATCCACCTCGCCTGCACGCCGATGGCCGACCCGGACGAGGCGGCGGCGATCGTGAACGCGCCCAGCGCCACGCGGCGGTGGTGGTCAGAAGAGCATTGCCGAGGGCTTCCGGGCTGACTGTGGCGGAGGCGATGTGGAAGGCGCGACCGATCGTGGCCAGCGCGGTAGGCGGGATCGTCGACCAGATCGTGAGCGGAAGCGCACGGCCTGCTCGTGACCGATCCGCGGGATCTCGCGTCCTTCGGCGCCGCAGTGGAGACCCTTCTCCGCGATCGAACGGAGGCAGCCCGCCTTGGAGCGAACGCCCGGGCCCGCGCAAACGCGGAGTTTCTCGGCGACCGTCACCTCGAGCAGTACGGCCGTCTTCTCGCTCGACTCGGCTGACGCTTACGGAAACCCGCAAGTAGGGCGGGACGTTCCCGGCAAGCAAACGCAGCTGCGCCCGATGGCACGGAAGCGCCGCTCGACCGAGACTTCAGAAATGGTCGAGGCATACGCAAGCAGCCCGGCGCGACGGAAGGAGAACAGTCGTGCGGAGGGCATTCCGAGATCGGAGGAGTGGTCGCAGCCGCCGTCCTGATCGCGTTCGGAATCGCCGCGATCTTCATGGGCTTCAACGGCCGCTCGACGGTGACGCGACAGCCTGAAGCAGGAGAAGATCGTCGGCTCGCCCGACGCGACGCCATCGGCGATCAAGGCCGAGGCCGAAGAAGGGCCGGCCTGCCGAGCAACCTCAGCTTCCCGACGATGGCAGTCGCCGGGAAGAAGATCGACACCGGGGCAGGCACACGCGCGTTCGCCGAGCTACATGCGCATCCACGCGCTGGCAGGCGACAGGTGGCCTGACCTACGCCGCAGATGGGCCGCTTCATGGCGGAAGCCCGGAACGCCGGCGAAGTTCACGGACGGCAACGGCGGGACGAGCGTCGAGCAGTACGCGCTCGTCGACCCGGAGACAACGCAGCCGGTCGACAACGGCGCCCGCAACCTCTGGGTGACGGAGACCGGCGCTCACGACCGCGCTGAACGCCAGCTACATGGCCGACCGACTCTCGCTCTTCGGGATGGTGGTCGGGATCGCCGCTGCTGCTCAGCGGCATCGGCTTCGGGATCCTCGCCATCGGCGGCGCCCTCGGAACCCGGCAGACGGCGCTGACCTTCCGGCGCAAGCCGGAGCCGCGACGGCCGGACGAACCGCCGCACGCGCATAGACGGACTCCTCCGTCGCAGCGACGGGCCGCCGCAAGGCGGCGCCGTCGCCGTTCTCAGGAGCGATTCGAGCAGGCCTTCGGAGAGGGCGTAGCGCGACCAGCTCGGCGCGGCTCGAGCCGCAGCTTCTGCATGATGTGGGCGCGGTGCGTCTCGGCGGTCCGCACCGAGATGTAGCAGCTCTTCGCGATCTCCTGGTTCGTGTGCCCGAGCGCCAGCAGCCGCAGGACCTCGCGCTCGCGGTCCGAGAGCGGATCCTCCTCGGCCCGGCGCGCCGCTCGGCCGTCTCGGCGGCGACCAGCCGCGCTCCGAGCTCCGGATGCACGTATCGGCCGCCGGCCGCGACCTCGCCGGATGGCCGCGACGAGCCTCGGCGTCGGCGGCCTCCTTCAAGCACGTAGCCGCTCGCCCCGGCCGCGAACGCCTCGCGAACGTAGCGCGGGTCGTCCTGCATCGAGAGCACCAGCACCGTTCGCCTCCGGATGCTCTTTCACGAGCTGCGGAACGACCGTCGAGCCCGCTCTGGTCCGGCATCATCGACGTCCATCAGCACGACGTCCGGTTTCGTGGTCCGGCGCCTCGAAGACCGCCTCGCGGGCGCTGCCTGCCTCGCCGACCGCTTCGAGGTCGTCCTCCGCGTCCACGAGCAGCATGCAGGCCCGCCCGCACGACCGCGTGGTCGTCCACGATCAAGACGCGGATGCTCACGGGACGGGCACCTCGGCGGCGATCGTCGTGCCGGTGTCGCCGCTCGACTCGACCTCGAGCCGTGCCGCCGAGCAGCGCGAGCCGCTCGCGCATCCCACGAGACCGAACCGCCGCGCGGCTTGCCGCCGGGTCGAATCCCTGGCCGTCGTCCTCGATCACGGCCGTGATCGCGCCGTTCCTCGCGCGCGAGCAGGATGCTGACCCGCCGCGCGCGTGCGTGCTTGACGACGTTGGTGAGCGACTCCTGCACGATCCGGTAGAGCGCCGTCTCGACCTCCGCCGGGAGGCGCTCGTCGCCGAGCGCCGTCTCGAAGTCGATCTCGATGCCGGTCTGGTCGGAGAAGGCGCACTCAGCCGCTCGAGCGCCGCGACGAGCCCGAAGTCGTCGAGCGCGCTCGGGCGCAGCTCGACCGGCCAGCCGCCGCACGTCTTGCAGCGTCGCGACCACGAGCTCGCGCAGCTCGCCGCCGCCGCGCGCGACCGCGTCGTCGAGCTTCTCCTCGAGCGCCTTGAGGCCGAGCAGGATCGAGGTCAGCGCCTGGCCCGTCTCGTCGTGCAGCTCCCGCGCGAGCCGACGGCGCTCCAGCTCCTGGGCCTCGACGACCCTGCGCAGCGAGTCGCTCGCGATCCGCTCGGACGAGGTCGACCGCCAGCGCTGCGCTGCGTCGCGAAGGTCTCGGCCAGGCGGAGGTCGGTATCGGAGAAGCGCACGTCGGGGCCGAGCTTGTCGTGGGCGGCGAGGACGCCGATCGCGCGGCCGCGGACGACCAGCGGAACCCAGAGGCCGGTGCGTGCGCCGATCAGACGCATCGCCTCGCTGTCGACGTCGGGATCGTCGAGCACGGAATCGACCCGCTCGCTGCGCACCGCGCTCGAGCACGCGGCCGCTCTTCGAGCTCGCGCGGGTGATCCTCGCGCCGAGATCCGTCCGCCCCCTTCGCCCGCGACCGCGGCGAAGCGAAGCTCGTCGGCACCGCTGGGCAGCAAGACGGTGACGAGCCGCGCGTCCAGCAGCTCGCGCAGGCGCCGGGCGATCAGGTCGAGCAGGCGGTCGAGGCTCCGTCTCGGTGGCGAGCGCGTTGCCGACCTCGTTCGAGCGACTCGAGCTGCTTCGACCAGACGGTCGACGGCCTCGTAGAGACGGGCGTTCTCGATCGCGACGGCGGCCTGGCTCGCGAGCAGCGTCACGAGCTCCTCGTCCTCCTCGGTGAAGTCCTCGCCGCCTCTCCTTCTCGGTCAGGTAGAGGTTCCCGTAGGCGACCCCGCGCAGATGGATCGGCACGCCGAGGAACGTCTGCATCGGCGGGTGGTTCGGCGGAAACCCGACCGACCGCGGGTCCTCGCCGAGGTCGTGAAGCCGGAGCGGCACGGCGTCGCGGATCAGGACGCCGAGGATCCCTCGGCCCGCGAGGAGATCGCCGATGGCTTCCTGTGTCTCCGCGTCCATTCCCGTGGTGAGGAAGCGCTCGAGCCGCGGACCGCTCGCGGTCGATCACACCGAGCGCGGCGAAGCGCGCCCCGGTCAGCGCGGCCGCGGCCTCCACGAGCCGCTGCAGGAGCGCATCGAGGGACAGCTCGGCCGTGATCGCGACGCCGGCCTCGACCAGTGCCCGCAGGCGATTCTCATCCGGCAACGTCGAGCCCACGAGTCCAGCGTAACCCGGTCGGGTGCGGGAAACCCGCACGCCGGTTCCGTGACGCCGCCGATGCCCGGGAGACGAGCGTCGGCCATAGCTCGAGACGACCGAAAGGAGGAGCCAGTGAAGGCACTCGTCTACCACGGGCCGGGCTTCGCAGCTGGGAAGAGAAGCCCGACCCGACCATCCGGGATCCGACCGACGCAGTCGTCGCATCGACTCGGCCACGATCTGCGGCACCGACCTCCACATCCTCAAGGGCGACGTCCCCGAGGTCGAGCCGGGAACGATCCTCGGCCACGAGGCCGTCGGCACAGTCGTCGAGATCGGCGACGCGGTCACGACGCTCGAGCCGGGCGACCGCGTGCTCGTGTCGTGCATCACGTCGTGCGGGCGCTGCTCGTTCTGCAAGGAAGGCCGATACGGCCTCTGCACGGGAGGAGGCGGCTGGATCTTCGGGCACCTGATCGACGGCCTCCAGGCCGAGTACGCGCGCGTGCCGCTTCGCCGACACCTCCGTGTACAAGGTGCCGGAGGAGCTGAGCGACGAACAGGTGCTGTTCCTCGCAGACATCCTTCCCACGGCCTACGAGGTTGGTGTGCTCAACGGCGGCCTTGGCCCGGGTGACACCATCGCGATCGTCGGTGCCGGCCCGATCGGCCTGGCGACCGTGCTGACGGCGAAGCTCTACACGCCCGGCCGGATCATCGCGATCGACCTCGCCGACTCCCGTCTCGCAAAGGCGCGCGAGCTCGGCGCGGACGTGACGATCAACAGCGGCGCGGAGGATGCTCAGGCGCGGGTGTTCGAGCTGACCGGAGGCCTCGGAGCCGACGTGGCCGTCGAGGCAGTCGGGATTCCGGAGACCTTCGAGCTCTGCACCGACCTCGTCCGCCCCGGCGGGCGGGTCGCCAACGTCGGCGTCCACGGACATCCGGCCACCCTGCATCTCGAGCGGTTGTGGATCCGGGGCGTGACGATCACGACCGGCCTGGTGGACACCTTCACCACGCCGCGGCTGCTGAGGCTGATCGCAGAGGGGCCGGCTGGACGCGACGCCGTTCGCTACGCACTGGGTTCCCGCTCGATGAGACGATGTCGGCGTACGACACGTTCGCCGCGGCCGCCGAGACCGACGCGTTGAAGGTCGTACTCGAGGCCGCACCCGTCACAGCCGAGCGGACAGAAAGGGACGTTGCGCTTGTCGGTCACGACACCTGACCGAGGATCGGCCGCCGCGGTCGACGTCATCCTCCGCGACGGCTCGACCCTCCGGCTGAGGGCGCCCGCTCGGCGAGGACGCGGACGCCCTCTCCTCGTTCTTCGAGGGACTGTCCGGAACGGAGCTTCTACCAACGCTTCCATGGAATCCGCTCGATCGACGAGGAGCTCATCGTGCACTTCCTCGAGCCCGACTGGCGCGACCGCGGCGTCCTCGTGGGCACGCTGGCGGACGGCGACGGCGCAGAGCGGATCGTTGCGGTCGGCGAGTACGACCGCCTGCGCGATCCCGCCGCCGCCGAGGCCGCCTTCGCGGTCGCGGACGATCTGCAGAGGCCGCGGCATCGGCACCCGGCTGCTCGAGCAGCTCGCGGCGCTCGCCGCAGGCCAGGGCATCGAGCGCTTCGTCGCGAACGTTCAGTCGGACAACCCGGCGATGCTGGGCGTCTTCCGAGACGCCGGACTTCGAGGTGACGCGGGAGCTGGACGGCGGCGAGTTCGAGGTCAGCTTCCCGATCGAGGCCGACCGAGCAGTACCGCGACGCGGGTCGACGAGCGCGACCACCTCGCGGTCGACCGCCTCGCTCCGCCCGTTCTTCGAGCCGGGCTCGATCGCCGTGATCGGCGCGTCGCGCCGGCGCGGCTCGATCGGCGGCGAGCTCTTCCGGAACGTGCTCGCGGCCGACTTCATCGGCGCGCGCGTACCCGGTCAACCGTGACGGCGAGCCGGTCGGCGGCGTGCGCGCGCTACGCCGTCGATCGCCGACGTCCCCGACGCGTCGTCGACCTCGCCGTGATCTGCCTGCCGGCCGCGCTCGGTGCTCGACGCTGCCGAGGCGGCGCTGTCGCGAGGGGTGCAAGGCGCTCTGCGTCGATCTCCTCGGGCTTCGCGGAGGTCGGGCGCCGAAGGCGCTCGAGCGCCAGGAGCGGCTGCTCGCGCTCGTGCGCGCGCACGGCGGCACGGCTCGTCGGGCCGAACTGCCTCGGCATCGCCGTCCCCGCCTCGGCCTGAACGCCACCTTCGGGCCCGGCGCGCTGCCGCCCGGCCGGATCGCGTTCTCCTCGCAGAGCGGCGCGCTCGGGCTCGCGCTCCTGGAGAAGGCCTCGGAGCGCGAACCTCGGCTTCTCGGCGTTCGTTTCGATCGGTAACAAGGCCGACGTCTCGTCGAACGACCTGCTCGAGTGGTGGGAGGACGACGACGAGACCGAGCGTCGTCCTCCTCTACCTCGAGTCGTTCGGCAATCCCGCGCAAGTTCGGCCGGCTCGCCCGCCGCGTCGCGCGCACGCAAGCCGATCCTCGCGCTCAAGGCGGGCACGACGGAGCGCCGGCGCCCGCGCGGCGAGCTCGCACACGGCCGCGCTGGCCGGTTCGGACACGGCGGTCGAGGCGCTCTTCCGCCAGGCAGGCGTCATCCGCGCGCGATACTCTCGAGGAACTCGTCGACGCCGCGGCGCTCCTCTCCGAGCCAGCCGCTGCCACGCGGCCGCCGCGTCGGCGTGCGTGACAGAACGCCGGCGGTCTCGGAATCCTCTGCGCCGACGCCTGCGCGTCGGCGCGGGCTCGAGCTGCCGGAGCTCGGGCGACAGAAACGCAGGCCGCGCTGCGACCGCTGTTACCCGCCGACGCAAGCCTCGCCGAACCCGGTCGACCTGCTCGGCTCCGCGACGGGCCGCGACGCTACGAGTCGGTCGATACCGCCGCTGCTCGCCGGACAGGCGTCTCGACGCGCCTGATCGTGCTCTTCGTCCCGCCCGTCGTCGCCGGAGCAGACGAGGTCGCAGCCGCGATTCAGCAGACGCCGTCGCAGCGCGCTCCGGCACGGACAAGCCGGTGCTCGCGGTCGCTGATCAGCGCCGACGGAACTCCAGCCGCCCTCCTCGACGAGGACGCCGCCGTCGCGACCTTCGCGTATCCCGGAGTCGGCCGCGCGCGCGCTCGGCCTCGCCGCGGCGCGCGCGGAGTGGCTGCGACGACCGGCCGGAACGGTTCCTCCGGCCCGACGACGTCGAGCATCGCCGAGGTCGCGAGACTCGGTCGACGCCGCCGCTCGAGGGGCGGACGAGCAGGCTGGCTCGATGCCGTCGCAAACCCGCGACGCTCCTCGACTGCGTACGGCATTCCCGTCGTCCCGGAGCGGATCGGCGGCAGACCGCCGAGCGAGGCGGTCGACGGCGGCGGGTGAGCTCGGCTACCCGGTCGTCGTCAAGACGGCGACTGGCGGGAGCGCACAAGACCGAGCAGCGGCGGAGTCGCGCTCGATCTCTCGCGACGAGCGAACAGGTGCGCGCCGCGGCCGAGCGTATCGGCGCCCCGCTGCTCGTGCAGCCGATGATCGGCGGCGGGCGCAGAGCTGCTCGCCGGCGTCGTCCAGGACCCGGTCTTCGGTCCGCTCGTCGCCTTCGGTCCCGGGGGCGTCTTCGCAGAGCTGATCGGCGACGCCGCGTTCAGGATCGCACCGCTCACCGACGTCGACGCCGAGGGGATCGTGCATCGAGTGGCAAGGCGGGCCGGCTCGTCGCCGGCTTCCGTGGCGCACCCGCGGCGCGACGCCAGCCTCGCTGATCGATCTCGCTGCATCCGCCTCTCGCGGCTCGCGCGGAGACCTGCCTGAGGTCGCCGAGCTCGACCTCAACCCGGTCGCATCGCATTGCCGAGCGGATGCATCGCCGTCGACGCACGCGTGCGGATTGCGGCCCGGTCGTCTACGCCGCGGACTCTCAAGAGCTGGTAGCGGCTCCTACGCACAAAGCCGCAATCGCGACGCGGCCTACGACCGATGCCGGGCGAGGCCAGGGGCCGGAGACTGCGGGAAAAGAGGGAAAGGAGCCTCAGATGAATCGACTGCTCATCATTCTGGCCGGCCTGAGCACGGCCGTTGGTCTCACGGCCGGCGCCGCGATGACCGGGCACGACGAAGCACCCAGCAAGGCACAAAGGCGCCGACGAAAGCGACGATCACGATCCGGCACCAGATGCACGGCTGCCATTCCTGGTCGGTCAACAGCGGCGTCTCCCGCGCCTCGCTGAAGATGACACTCGCCCGAGGCGGCACGATCCGCTTCGTGGACAACGACATCATGTCCCACGCGCTGGTTCAGACCAGCGGCCCTGGCGGCCCGCTTTCTCGGCGGGAAGGCGATGCGCCACATGAGCGCATCCGTCCGTGCAACCTTCGCCAAGTCCGGCACCTACCGGTTCACCACGAAGGCCGGCGAGGACTATCCCGGGATGGCGATGAAGACGACCGGCGAGGACAACGTGCTGCACCTGACCGTCAAGGTCCCTGCTGAGATCGGTCATCAGCCAGAAGCGCAGGGGCATCGTCCCCTCGCTTCGCGGCCGGCCACCACGGCTGATCGAGCTGGCGACCAGCGTCCTGTCGACCAACCGGTACTGGCCCGGATGAGCGGCGCAAGGAGCTTCACCGCCGACGAGGCCCGGCAGGTCGGGGAACAGATCGGCATCGACTGGGCGACCAGCGCCCTTCGATGTCGATCAGTTCCGCGAGAGGACGGACGTCGGCAGCGTCGAGCACGGGCCCACCGACGCCGCCACGAACGTCACGGGCGACGACCCGCTTGTCACGGGAAGATCGCACTGGCTTACCTGAACGAGTTCCCCGACTACTACAGCCGGCTGAGCGAATGGAGGAAGAGGCCAAGCGCGACCACGGCGACGGCTGAGCTTCGCGCCAATCTGCGGAAAACCCGCGCGAGGTCTACGGGCCAGGGCCGGAGGGCGTGGCCGCCGCCGGCCTCCTATCTTGGGCCGAGAGCCCCGACAAGCGAGAGTCCCATGAGCAGTTCGCCGTCTACGCCTCCCACCCAGCGCCCGCCGGTCGATCCAAGGCCGTCGATAGCTCCGACTCGGTCGGCGCTGTGGGCGGTCGTCTCGCTGCTGCTCGGGATTCTGGTCGCCGTCCTCGGCCTTCTTCGCGGTGATGATGTGGGCGGACGCCCACGACGCCAGGGACGCCGCCAACCGCGCCGCGGCGAAGGTTTCCGGCAGGGCTGCGACGACCGACATGCCCGGATGCCCGGCATGGCGGCTGGCAACACTGGCCCCGGCGGTCTCCGGCCTCCAGAGTTACGCAGGCGCCGCACCGACGAACGCCGCCGAGCTCGCGGCCGCTCACAAACCGCTTCCAGCGACGCCTGCCCGCGGCGCCTGGCCGGCCGCGGTCGCCGAACGTCCACCTCACGGCTTACTGACATCACCGTCCAGATCGCCCCCGGCGTCAAGTACGAGCGCCTGGGCCTGGGCCGGCGGAGCGCCGGGCCCGGTGATCCACGTCCGCCAAGGGCAGCAGGTCAGAGATCACGCTGACGAACAACGGGGCGATCCCGCACTCCGTCGACTTCCACGCCGCGCGAGTCGCGCCGGACGAGGCCTTCGCCGACGTCGCGCCGGGGTCGTCGGTCAGCTACACGTTCCGCGCAGAACGATCCCGGGCGTCTTCATGTACCACTGCGGCACCAAGCCGGTGTCTGATGCACATCGCCAACGGCATGTACGGGGCGATCGTCGTCGAGCCCAAGCCGGGCGTCCTGCCGAAGGCCGACCGAACTACGTGCTCGTCGCCAGCGAGTGGTACCTCGGCTCCGACGGGCCTCAGCTCACCCGCGCAGTTCAACATGGCAAAGGCTCACGCGCGCCAGCCCGACTGGATGACCTTCAACGGCTACGCCGGCCAGTACGTCCAGCATCCGCTGGTCGCGAAGCCCGGCGAGCCGTTCGCTTCTGGGTCGTGGACGCCGGGCCGTCGCTCGACACCGACTTCCACATCGTCGGCACCGTCCTCAACACGGCCTACCCCTTCGGTGACATGAACCCGGCCGACGCGCTGCACAACGTGCAGACCGTGACCGTGCCGGCAGGCGGCGGCGGCGTCTTCGACGTCAAGATCGACAAGCCTGGGTCTGTACCCGTTCGTCTCCCACGCCTCGCGGCGGTGGACGAGGGCCAGGTCGGTCTGCTGAACGTCGGCGGCGTTCATGGGACGATGTCCCACTGAGCTCCTGGTTACGAGCGAGCAGAATCGAGGTATGGCATGACAGTGCCCGGCGAGCCGGAGCGACGAGGCGCTCTTCGCGCCGCTCACCCGTTCGACGTCACAGCCGTCAAGGACCGGCTCGCCGCCGGATCTGGCGGCTACGAGATCGTGCACTGGTCACCAGGGCTCGAGCTGGGCGTGTACGTGCTCGTCGCGCCCGAGCCGGACAAGCAGCAGCCGCACGACGACGACGAGGTCTACGTCGTGCTCGAGGGCAGCGGCGTCCTCGAGGTCGCGGGGAGCAGGTCGAGCTCCGAGGAGGGCATGCCGTCTTCGTCCCGGCCGGAGCCGAGCACCGCTTCGTCGGCTACGAGCAGCTCAGCGTCCTCGTGATCTTCGAGAAGGCGGCACCGCCCTGAGCCTTCCGTCGGCGATGACGCGGCACCCTCTCGGCCGGAGGAGCTGCGGCTGATCGACGCCTACTGGCGAGCCGCGAACTACCTCTCGGTCGGGTCAGATCTACCTGCTCGGCGAACCCGCTGCTGCGCGAGCCGCTTCGGCCCGAGCACGTCAAGCCGCGGCTGCTCGGCCACTTCGGGCACGACGCCGGGGCTCAACCTGATCTACGCTGCACCTGAACCGCGCGATCCGTGCGCGCGACCTCGAACGCGCATCTACATCGCCGGCCCGGGACACGGCGGGCCCGGCCTCGTGGCGAACGCCTACCTCGAGGGCACCTACACCGAGCGTCTACCCGCACGTCGACGCTGGACGAGGACGGCCTGCGCGAGCTCTTCCGGCAGTTCTCGTTCCCGGGCGGGATCCCGAGCCACGTCGCGCCCGAGACGCCGGGGTCGATCCACGAGGGCGGCGAGCTCGGCTACGCGCTCGCGCACGCGGTCGGCGCCGCGTTCGACAATCCCGAGCCTGCTCGTTGCCTGCGTCGTCGGCGACGGCGAGGCCGAGACAGGGCCGCTGGCGACGAGCTGGCACGGGAACAAGTTCCTGAACCCGCTCGACGACGGCGCGGTCGCTTCCGATCCTCCACCTCAACGGCTACAAGATCGCGAACCCGACGGTGCTCGCCCGGATCCCGGAGACGCGAGCTCGTCTCGCTGCTCGAGGGCTACGGCTGGCGGCCGATCGTCGTGGCGGGCGACGAGCCGATGCGGGTGCACCAGGCGTTCGCGGCCGCTCTCGACGAGGCGCTCGACGAGATCGCGCGAGATCCAGCGCGCGGCTCGCGAGGACGGCGCCGACCGAGCGCCCGCAGTGGCCGATGCTCGTCCTGCGCACGCCGAAGGGCTGGACGTGGTCCGAAGGAAGTGGACGGCCTGCCGGTCGAGGGCACCTGGCGCGCGCATCAGGTTCCGGTGACCGATGTCCGGGACAACCCCGATCACCTGCGCATCCTGGAGGACTGGCTGCGCAGCTATCGCCCGGAGGAGCTCTTCGACGACGCGGGTCAGCTGGTTCCGGAGCTCGTCGAGCTTCCTCCGCGCGGCGAACGGCGCATGAGCGCGAACCCGCACGCGAACGGCGGAGGCTGCTGCGCGGATCTCGTACTCCCCGACTTCCGCGACTACGCGGTCGAAGTCGCGGCGCCCGGGACGACGTTCAGCGAGGCGACCCGCGTGCTCGGCGCGCTTCCTGCGGGACGTCGATCGCCGCCAACCGCGGACGATTTCCGGTCTCTTCGGCCCCGACGAGACCGCCTCGAACCGGCTCGACGCGGTCTTCGAGGCGACGAACAAGGTCTGGGAAGCCGAGATCGAGCCGACCGACGAGCACCTGGCCCGGCAAGGACGCGTCGATCGAGGTGCTGTCCGAGCATCTCTGCCAGGGCTGGCTCGAGGGCTACCTGCTGACCGGCCGGCACGGCCTCTTCAACTGCTACGAGGCCTTCATCCACATCGTCGACTCGATGTTCAACCAGCACGCCAAGTGGCTGAAGGTCACGCGGCAGATCCCGTGGCGCCGCCCGATCGCCTCGCTCAACTACCTGCTCAGCTCGCACGTCTGGCGCCAGGATCACAACGGCTTCACGCACCAGGATCCCGGCTTCATCGACCACGTCGTGAACAAGAAGGCCGAGGTGATCCGCGTCTACCTCCCGCCGGACGCGAACACGCTCCTCTCGGTGGCCGACCACTGCCTGCGCAGCCGCAACTACGTGAACGTGATCGTCGCCGGCAAGCAGCCGGCGCTGAACTACCTCTCGATGGACGACGCGATCATCCACTGCACGCGCGGCGCTCGGCATCTGGGACTGGGCGTCGAACGACCAGGGCGGCGAGCCCGACGTCGTGCTCGCGTGCTGCGGCGACGTGCCCGACGCTCGAGACGCTCGCGGCCGCCGGCGCTGCCTGCGCGAGCATCTGCCCGAGCTCAGGCGTCCGGGTCGTGAACGTGGTCGACCTGATGCGCCTGCAGCCGGAGAGCGAGCATCCGCACGGCCTCTCCGACCGGGAGTTCGACGCCCTGTTCACGACCGACCGCCCGGTCGTGTTCGCCTACCACGGCTACCCGTCGCTGATCCACCGGCTCACCTACCGCCGCACGAACCACGGCAACCTGCACGTGCGCGGCTACAAGGAGGAGGGCACGACGACGACGCCGTTCGACATGGTCATGCTGAACGACCTCGATCGCTTCCACCTCGTGATGGACGTGATCGACCGCGTGCCGGGCCTGTCCGAATCGTCCGGCCGGTTGCGCCAGGAGATGAGCGACCGGCGTCTCCGCGCGCGCGCCTACACGCGCGAGCACGGCGAGGACGAACCGGAGATCCGGGACTGGGTCTGGCCGTACTGACGCGTGGCCGCGGTCCTCGTCGTCAACGCCGGCTCGGTCAGTCTCAAGCTTTCCGTCGTCGGGCCCGACGGCGAGACCACGAAGGTGTCGTCACTCGCCGAGGCGCCTGATGACGTCGAGGCGGTCGCCCATCGCGTGGTGCACGGCGGTTCGCGCTTCCGCGAGCCGGTGCTGATCGACGACGCGGTCGAGCTCGAGCTCGCAGGCTGACCGAGCTCGCGCCGCTGCACAACACACCGGCGCTCGCGGCTATCCGCGAGGCCCGGCATGCGTTCCCGCAGCTCCCCCAGGTCGCGGTCTTCGACACCGCCTTCCACCAGACGATCCCGGATCGGGCGTCGACCTACGCCCTCCCACTCGAGCTTCGCGAGCTAGGAATCCGCCGCTTCGGCTTCCATGGGCTCTCGGTCCAGTGGGCGAGCGAGCAGGTGCCCGTCCCGCGCCTCGTGGTCTGCCACCTGGGCGGCGGCTGCTCGGTCACGGCCGTTCGAGACGGCCGCTCAGTCGACACCACGATGGGCTTCACCCCGCTCGAGGGCGTCCCGATGGCGACCCGCGCAGGCTCCGTCGATCCGGGGCTCTCGTGTACCTCCTCCGCCACCACCTGAGCGTGGAGCGCCTCGACTTCGCGCTGGAGCACGAGTCCGGGCTTGCGGGCTTGTCGGGTCTTTCCGGAGACGTCCGCGAGCTCGAGGGCTCTGACCAGCCGCGCAGCGAGGCTGGCCCTGACGTCTTCACCTACCGGATCGCCACGGCCGTCGGTGCGATGGCGGTCGCCCTGGACGGGCTCGACGCGCTCGTGTTCACCGCCGGCATCGGCGAGCACTCGGCCGCTGTGAGAGAGGCTGTCTGCTCGAGGCTCGAGTTCCTTGGCGTCGAGCTCGATCCCTCGGCCAACGCGTCGGTCAGCCGGACGCCGTCGTGACCGTTTCAGGCAGCTCCGTTCGCGTGGTCGTGCTGGAGGCTCGCGAGGACTCGTCAGCCGCCCGCGAGGCGCGGCGGCTGCTTCAGTAGACGTCGCCGCCGTCGCTGTCGCCCGGCCCGGGAGTGGGCAACGACGACAGCTCTTCGAGCCCCTGGGGACGCGTCCACGAGAAGGCGTCGTCCGCGATTCGCGGCGGCCCGGCGATGTGCGCCCGCCAAGCGGCGGCGGCCCGCCAGAGCCTCAGGGTCTTGCCGTGAGGGGCGCCAGCGCCTCGTGCCCGAGGGGCGTGTCGAAGACGAAGACCGCCTCGTCCGCGGTGAGGAAGACCTGGTGTCGCTCGAGACCCGGAATCTCGGCCGGGTCGAACGGCGGGCCGTCCTCGAGCAGGGCCTGCACTTCTTCTTCGAGCCTGGCTTGATGGGAATGACGATCGCGACTCGCATGACGGTCTCGTCGCCGAGCTGAAGGGCCGCCAGACGTTCGACGATCTCACCCACGAGGCTTGGCGTCGCGACGGCTAGCAATGGTGACCGGTGCGCCGGTGCGCCGCTCGAGCACGACCGACGGTTGCCCGTCGATCCGCTCGCCAGACAGGCGACCGACCCGCACGCCGGAGAGAAGCTCGTAGGGAATCTCCTGCGCTCCATCGAGTCCCTCCAGCGGATTTCGCGCGGCCGCAACTCGAGCTTGCCGGCCGCAAGACGCGAGCCCTCTCGCCAGACGACGCCGTAGCTGGTCTGCATGGGCTTCATGATCGCCGTCGGTTCGAGCCCGCACATCGGGTCGGCGCCGCAGCCGAAGTGCGGGAAAGCCGCACGGCTTCGGTAGAAGTTCTCGAGTGGCCGAAACCGACTGGCTCGACTGGCACGGGCGGTACGACGATCCCCACACGGGGCTGTCCGAGCGACTGACCGTCGTTCAGGGTTTCATCCGAGAGGCCCTCGACAGGCAGCCTGCCGGCGAGGTTGCGATCGTGAGCGCTTGTGCCGGCCAGGGGCGCGACCTTCCTACCGGTCACTCGCCGACCATCCGGGGCGCGAGCGAGTTCGTGCCCGACTGATCGAGCTCGACCCCGGAATGCGGGATTTGCACGCGCCTTCGCCCGCAACGCCGAACTCGATCGGGTCGAGGTCGTGACCGCCGACGCGTCGGAGACAAATGCGTACCTCGGTGCCGTCCCGGCCGACCTGGTGCTGATGTGCGGCGTGTTCGGGAACGTCTCCGACGAGGACGTGGAGATGACCGTGCGCCTGCTTCCCGGGTTCTGCGCGCGCGAGGCGCTCGTCGTCTGGACACGAGGGCGACGCCTGCCGGACCTGACCCCGGCGATCCGTCGGTGGTTCGGCGAGGCCGGCTTCGAGGAGCGGGCGTTCGAGTCGCCGGGCCTCGACTCCTACTCCGTGGGGATGCACCAGCTGATCGGCGAGCCGGCGCCGCTCCAGCCCGATCGTCGGCTGTTCACCTTCCGCTAGCGGAGACCATCAGGCTGCCTCCTCGAGCGCGAGCGCCTCGCGGTCGACCGGCTCGAGTTGCGCGCTCGGGCCGCCGGTCGGCCTGACGAGCGCTACGACGACCAGCGCCCCGGCCACCAGCAGCCCGGTGAGGATGTACAGGGCCGTCTGGAGACCGTGATCGAGCGCGACTCCGCTCGCCGCCGAGACCGCAGGGTGGGATTCCGCGTAATGCGTCGTGGAGGCGGCGGCGATCGCGCTCACCGCGGCGAGGCCGATCGCTCCGCCGATCTGGCGGCTCGTGTTGATCAGTCCCGAGGCGACTCCGGCATCGGCGCGCTCGACCCCGGCCAGGCCCGCGATCGTCACGGGGACGAACGAGAGCCCCATGCCGGCGCCGCCCGAGCACGAACGCCGGGAACAGATCCCAGAAGTAATGGCCGTCCACCGGCAGGCGCGTGAGCCACGCGACTGACAGCGGCGGACACGAGCAGCCCGGCCGTGAGCGTCGGTCGCACGCCTACCCGTCCCACGATCGCCTGCGCGACGTTCGAAGCCGCGACGACGGTCAGCGCGAAGGCGGCGAACGCGGCGCCGCTCTGGACCGCCGAGTAGTGCAGGACGTCCTGCAGGTACAGCGTCAAGAGGAAGAACTCGGAGAACGCCACCGACCCCACGATCGCCATCGCCACGTTCGCGGCCGGTGAGCGTCCGCAGTCGGAACATCCGCAGCGGCAGCAGCGGCGAACGGCGAGCGCAGCTCGATCAGGACGAACGCGAGCACGAGCGCAGCGGAGCCGGCGAGCAGCGCGAGCGTCGTGTCGGATCCCCAGCCGTCGCTCGCTGCGCGGGTCATCGCGTAGACGAGCAGCATCAGGCCTGCAAGTGATCGACGCGGCGCCGGCAAAGTCGAAGTGCCGATGAGGCGAGTTCCGCGCGGCTCTCGCGCAGCAGGAACGGCGTCAGCGCGATCGCCGCGACGCCCACCGGAACGTTGATGAAGAAGATCCACGACCAGCTGAGGTACGACGTGAGCAGGCCGCCCAGCAAGACGCCCGCCGCCGCGCCGCTGCCCGAAGCGGCGCCGTAGATCCCGAGCGCGAGGTTGCGCTCGCGGCCCTCCGCGAACGTCGTCATCAGGAGCGAGAGCGCCGCAGGGGCGAGCAATGCCCCGCCGAGCCCCTGCAGCCGCGCGGAAGGCGATCAGCGAGCCCTCTGACCAGGCGAGGCCGCACAGCAGCGAGCTCGTGGCGAACAGCGCCAGGCCGGCGACGAAGCAGCCGCCGGCGCCCGAGCAGATCGGCGATCCGGCCGCCGAGCAGCAGCGTCCCGCCGAAGAGGATCGCGTAGGCGGAGATCACCCACTGCAGGTTCGTCTGCGAGAAGCCGAGATCCGACTTGATCGAAGGCAGCGCGACGTTCACGATCGCGACGTCGAGAATGACCATGAACTGCGCGGTGACGATGAGCGCCAGTGCGCTCCAGCGCCGGTCGTGCTTCAAGGCTTCAGCCACGTACTTGTCCTCCCCACATCGTTGACTTACTCAACGTTATACCACAACAACGGTTGTGCGCGCTACACTATTCGCCATGACCGTCACAGACCCCGAAACGACCACCGCCTCCCGCCCACTCCCGCGGCTGCCCGAGGAGCTGATCTCCTCGACCTCGTTCCTCCTCAAGCGGCTCGGCTTCGCCGTCGAAGGACAAGGCGATGGAGGCCTACGAGCGCAGCGGCCTTCATCCCTACCACCACGCGGTGCTCGCCGTCCTGGACGAGGGGTCGCGCGAGACGCAGGGGGCGATCGCAGATGCTCTCGGCTATGACCGCGGACCAGCTCGTGGGGCTGCTCGACGAGCTCGAGGATCGCGGCCTCGTCGAGCGACGCCGTGACCCCGCCGACCGGCGACGACACATCGTCCGGCTGACTCCCGCCGGCAAGCGCGCGCACGCCAAGCTCCCGTGCGCTCGCCCGCCAGCTCGATGACGACTTCCTCGCCTCGCTCGACGAGCGAGAGCGAGCCCAGCTCCACGCGGTTGGTGCTTCGGCTGGCCGAGCAGCACCTGCCCCACTGCGCCCCGAAGACGTCCTAGTCGGGCACGCGGGAGACTTCCGAGATCGAGGTCTCGCTCGACGCGCCGCATCACCTCGTCGCTGATGTCGCCCGAATTCCGCAGCTCCACGACCGCGCTCCGTTCCGCCTCGAGGAGCTCGCGCCGCAGCCGCTGGTACTTGAGCGACCGCTTCTCGATCTTGCCGTCACCATCAGGGTCGACCCGCGCTGAGAAGCGATCGATCCGGAACCGATAGAGGCCGCGGAGCCGCTCGGCGGTGTCGTCGAGCACCCAGGCCTCTCCGACGAGCTCGTCGAGACGCTGGAGGGCGGCCTCGGCGCCTCTCACCCGCGCGAGCGCTTCCTCGGCGTCGGCACCTCCGTCGTCCTCTTCCAAGCCGAGCGCCCTGATCACGGCCGGCAACGACAAGCCCTGCACGACCAGCGTGGCGAGGACGACCGCGAACGCGAAGAAGATGATCAGGTCGCGGCCGGGAAACGGCGTGCCCGCGTCGGTGGTAAGAGGGATGAGCAACGCCGCCGCGATCGTGACCGCCCGCGCATGCCGTTCCAGGCGACGAAGGCCGGATACCTCAACGGCGGATACGGGATCGTGCTCGCGAACGCGCGGGATCAGCCACCGGGGAACGTAGGTCGCGGGGAAGACCCAGAGGATTCGAATGACGATCACCGCCAGCGCGATCACCGCGGCTTCTCCGACGAGCGACCAGCCGTCCCGGCCTGCGAGCGAGTCGAGGATCGGGCGCAGCTGCAGTCCGACCAGCCCGAACAACAGCACGTTGAGGAGGAACGTCAGGACCTCCCAGAATCCGTCGCCCTCCATACGCGTTTGCGAACTGGTCAGCTCGGGCGTGTACCAGCCCAGGTAGACCCCGGCGGTGACGACTGCGAGCACTCCCGAGACGCCGAGCGCCGAGGCGGGCAGAAAGGCGAAGTACCCGGTGAGGAACCCGAGCGTCACCTCGAGCGGCGGGTTGTCGAGCACGCGCCGCACCCGCCGGATCACGTAGCCGACCGCGAGGCCGATCACAACGCCGCCGACGATGTTGAGCATGAGGCGACCGCCGGCCGCCCAGGGCGAGAACATTCCGGAGACCGCGGCGACGATCGCCGTGCGCAGCAGCACGAGCGCCGTCCCGTCGTTCACGAGGCTCTCGCCCTCGATGATGTCGGTGAGTCGTCGCGGCACCCGAGCCGTCTCCCGATCGCCGTCGCTGCGATCGGGTCGGTCGGCGAGACGACCGCGCCGAGAACGAAAGCCTCGGCCCACGGGAGGTCGGCCACCTTGTGCGCGACAGCGGCAACGCCGACCGTCGTCATCGCGACGAGACCGACGGCGAGCAGCGAGATCGGCCGGAGATTCTGCCGGAGCTCGCGCAGCCCGGTGAAGAACGCCGACCTGTAGAGAAGCGGCGGCAGGATCCCGATCAGGACGACCTCCGGCGGCATGGTCACCTTCGGGACGCCGGGCGCAAACCCGAGCATCAAGCCGCCGAGCACGAGCAGGATCGGGTACGGGATCCGCAGAGGGCCGCGAGAGGATCAGAAGGACGGCAGCCGAGACCAGCAGCGCCAGGAGCTGGAGCTCCTGCTGGGTGCCGAAGTCGGCGACCATGCCGAAAGCTACGCCTGCGGCGTGGCGCCCGGAAGTCACCCGTCCTTCGCGGCGTACCCTGATCCCGATGGGCATGTTCTTCCATTCCGCCGACGGGTCCCCGAGCGACCCGCCGATCCGGAGGTACGCCGCGCGAACCTGCGCCGGATCGGCCCCCTTTCACGCCCTACAAGGCGCGGCTCTCCGGCGTTCTGCTCCTGATCGTCATCTCGGCGGCGCTCGGTGTCGTGCCAGCCTTCCTGCTCAAGCGCGCGCTCGAGGCAATCGCGGTCAACGACACGACCGCGCTGTCGTACGCCGCCGCCGGGATCATCGCGATCGCGATCGTGACCGGCGTCCTCGGCGTGATCCAGACGCTGCTCTCGAATCAGGTCGGCCAGCGCGTGATGCACGACCTGCGCGCGGCTGTCTTCCGGCACCTCCAGCGCCTGTCGCTCGCCTTCTTCACGCGCACGCGCACGGGCGAGGTCCAGTCGAGGATCTCGAACGACATCGGCGGAGTGCAGAGCGTCGTCACCAACACGGCGACCTCGATCGCGTCCAACGTGACCACGGTCGCCGCGACGATGGTCGGCATGCTGGTGCTGAGCTGGCAGCTCGCGCTGTTCGCCTTCGCGCTGATCCCGATCTTCGCGCTCCTCACACGGCGAGTCGGAAACCAGCGGCGCAAGATCGCGAAGTCGACCCAGGAGACACTCGCCGACATCTCGAGCCTCGTGCAGGAGTCGCTCTCGGTCTCAGGGATCTTGCTCGGCAAGACGATGGGGCGCGGCTCCCAGCTCGCCGATCGGTTCGAAGCCGACTCCCTCCGCCTCGCCGACCTGGAAGTCCGCCAGCGGATGACGGGTCGCTGGGTGATGGCCTCGATCCAGACGAGCTTCGCGATCATGCCGGCGGCGGTCTACTGGTTCGGCGGGCTCGCTCCTCGCATCCGGGTCACACGCGGTCTCGATCCCGATGCTCGTCGCCTTCACCACGCTTCAGACGCGGCTGTTCTTCCCGATCGGCTCGCTGCCTCGGGGTGGGCCTCGACGTGCAGACCTCGCTCGCGCTTGTTCGACCGGATCTTCGAGTACCTGGACGAGCCGATCGACATCGAGGAGAAGCCCGAAGCGCTAACCGTGGGGCAGGCAGGTGACGTCGTCTTCGACCACGTGTGGTTCCGCTACGGGGACGAGTGGACGCTGCAGGACGTGTCGTTCACGGTCCCGGCGGGTGACGACGACCGCCCTCGTGGGCGAGACGGGCTCCGGCAAGACGACGCTCGCCTACCTCGTGGCGCGACTCTACGAAGTCAGCAGAGGGCGGATCACCATCGGCGGGTCGACATCCGCGATCTGAGCCTGCAGGCGCTGGCCGACCTCGTCGGCGTCGTCTCCCAGGAGACCTATCTCTTCCACGAGACGGTTCGCGAGAACCTTCGCTTCGCGAAGCCGGATGCCACCGACGACGAGATCGAGCTGGCCGCGAAGGCGGCGCGCATCCACCAGGTCATCGCGGCCCTCCCCGACGGCTACGACACCGTCGTCGGCGAGCGCGGCTACCGGTTCTCAGGCGGAGAGAAGCAGCGCATCGCGATCGCGCGCACGCTCCTGCGCAACCCGCCGATCCTCGTCCTCGACGAGGCGACGAGCTCGCTCGACACCGAGACCGAGCGCCTCGTTCAGGAGGCGCTCGACCGGCTGTCGGAGGGACGAACGACGATCGCGATCGCGCACCGGCTCTCGACCGTCCGCGACGCCGACCAGATCGATCGTGCTCGATCACGGCCGCATCGTCGAGATCGGGCCGGCACGAGGATCTGATCGAGGCAGGTGGCCGCTACTCGGCCCTGGCCGCGCGCGACGCCGAACCGGTCACAAGTGCCCAGGCCGCTAACGTCACGTAGCGACGTGAACGGCGAGCTGAGCCCCAATCGGGACGACCTGACGAAGGAGTACGCCACGGACGAGATCGTGGTCGAGTGGCAGCCGCGCTCTGCATCCACTCCCGCAACTGTGTTCGGGCGCTGCCGGCGGTGTTCGACGACAGCCGGCGTCCGTGGGTTCAGGTGGACGCGGCGACGGCCGGCGAGGTCGAGGCTGCCGTGGCGCTCTGTCCTTCCGGCGCCTTGCGTGCCCGTCGACGCGGCGCTTTCAGGGGTGGGCCATGCCGAAGCGCCGGAGGTGCGCGCGTCGGCCGACGGGCCGTTGCTCGTCTCGGGCGGCGTGCGGGTCACCGATGCCGCGGGCAACGTCCTCTACGAGGGCGAGCGGGCCGCGCTCTGCCGCTGCGGTGGCTCGAGCAACAAGCCCTTCTGCGACGGCACGCACAAGAAAACGGCTTCCGTGGCTGACGGCGTCCTGACGCTCTACCAGGCCGAGTGGTGCCCCTCTCGTCTGCGGTGCGAGAAGTGCTGACGGAGCTCGGACTGGACTTCGTCGCCCGCCAGGTCGAACCGTGGCCGGGTGAACGCGACGAGCTGCGGCGGGTTGCCGGCACCGACCAGATCCCGGTCCTACCGAGCAGAGGACGGCCGACTCTATCGAGGCATCCGGAAGATCTTCGCGCACCTGCAAGAGCGCGAGCCGTGGGAGTTCGCGGCCGCCCACCGGCGCCGGTCTGCGGACCACTAGGACGCGCGCGAGTCCGACGCACCGGGGCAGTTGCTCGAGTACTTCCGCGAGACGGACGAGCTCGAAGCCGGCACGGGATCGCCGGCCGAGGCGGAGGTGGTGGACGCGCCGCAGGCGAGCCGCTACGAGCTCCGGCTCGGCGGACGCCTGATCGGGCTGGCGGCGTACAGGCGGCGAAACGGCCGTATCGCCTTCACTCACACCGAGGTCGACGCAGGCCTGCGAAGGGCGCGGCTTCGGCAGCCGCCTCGCAGCAGCGGCACTGGAGGACGCGCGTCGGCAAGGTCTCGAGGTCGTTCCGCTCTGCCCTCTTCATCGCGCACTACATCGAGTCACGGCCCGAGTTCGACGACCTCGTCGCGTCCGGCTACCGTGATCGTCCGGCGAAACCTCGGCCCTAGCGCTACGCCTTCGGCGGTCGCCCGCGGATGATGCCGATCTCTCCCGGCCGCGGTTCCTTGGGCTCGACGTCGAGGATCTGGACCTTCGTCAGCGGAGCGACCTCGATGATGTCGTCCCGCTCCGGGAAAGGCTCGCCCGCCGGACGCTTCGTAGACGTAGCGACTCTGGCCGCCGTCAACCTCGCGAATCAAGCACATGCCACTCCGCGCTCCTCGGCCACGGGTCGACTTTATCGCTCCCCTACCATGGAGTCGTGGCGGAGAGTAGGAACGCAGCAGAGCACGCCGGCACCCTCTATCGGAGGGCGTCTCTCTGGTTGCGCCACCCCGTCAGAAGGCTCGAACAGGAAGCGGGACACCTGCACGAGGTCGAGCGAAGCCGGGAAAGCGAGGTGACGCCGTTGATCGCGATTGCGTGGAATCATCCTCTTCCTCCCCTCCCCATCGTCGCGATCGTCCTAGGCTGTCCTTCGCCGCGTACTTCCTCGCGCGCTGAACGGGATGGCTGCGGCCGAGGCCGCGAGTTATGCTCATCAGGTCGGGCGGTCGGCAGGCCGCAGCCCGGTCGCCCGACACTTCCGCCAGTCGTTGTTCGCCCAGACGCGATCGGTGGCCTTCGCGGCGAATGCTGATCCAGCGTTGCCGTAGGCCCGGTCGGTGCGCTTGCTGCCCACCGGCAGCGGTCGGTGCGGCATCTTGCCGGGTAGCGCTCGACGAAGCGGTCTTCGTTAGCCAGTTTCTTTGGCGTAGTGGCGCAGTGTCTCGGGGCGGTATGCGGCGCCGCCCCGAGACACTGTCCAGCACCGTCAGCCGCCGCAGGTGAGGCCGGCGGCGAAGGCGGCTGAGAGTACCGTTGCGGCGACCACCGCAAGGGAGATCAGTCGGGCCATTTGTCACCTCCTTTCAGGCTGAGTCGCGAGCGCCGTCTTCGGCGGGCGAAGAGATGGACGAGATAGCGGGTACCAGAGACGACGACCGCGATCCTGTCAAGGCCGGAAGCTTGACGGGCGAAGCGACACGACCGGATGATGCGGGTGGCTTGCTCGTGAACTCTCGATCTGACGGGCCATCCGAGAGCATCGGAGCCCGCGTGCGGCAGATTGCGGCTCGAGCGCGGGCTCTCCCAGCGCCAGCTGGCGTCGCGGGGCGTCAGCTATGCCTACATCTCCCGGATCGAGTCGGGCCAGCGCACGCCTTCCGTTCACGCGATCCGACTGCTCGCCCGCAGGCTCGGCGTCGCACCTGAATATCTCGAAAGCGGGCGCGGACATCGGGCCGGTCGAAGAGCTCGAGCTGCGTCTCACCGATGCCGAGTTGCGACTTCGCCTCGGCGATCACAGCGCCGAGGCGCGCCACGCGCTACAGGCAGTGCTGAAGGAGGCGCAGCGCGCCGGCGAGAGCGAGATCGCGATCGCGCGCGCAGATCGCAGCTGGGGCTGTCGTCGCTTGCTGCCGGCAACGAGCGAGAAGCCGCCCAGTACCTGACCACCGCTGTCGACGTCGCCACTTGTACTTCACCCGGGACGCATACAAACGTCTACGTCAGCTTCGTCGAAAGCGCTCAGGTTCCTGGGTCGTGCCGACGAGGCGGCGAAGATGCTCGAGGACGGCGCTCGACGAGCTCGGCTCCCAGACGCCCGAGGCGGGCGGGATCAGACTGCGGATCGCGACCTACCTGAGCTATGCGCTCACCGACCTCGGGCAGCTCGAGCGGGCGCGCTCGGTTCTCGAAGACACCGACGCCGGTGCTGCGCTCGACCCGCACGAGCAGGTAACGATCCATTGGTCGTTGGCGCGGCTTGCCTACATGGAGGGCCAGCCGCGGGCCGCTCTCCGCGAGATCCGCCGCGCGATCATCCTGCTCGATCACACCGAGGACAGCCTCGAGCTGGCCCGCGCCCACCTTTTCGCCGCCGAGGTCCACCTTTGGGCAGACAACATCCCTGAGGCGGAGCGTCACCTAGCCCTCGCAGCGGGGCTCGAAAGCCTGGCCGCCGATGCGCGCGACCTCGGTGCCCTCCACTCGTGCCAGGCGCTGGTGCACGCGCGCCGGGGCGACTCCGAACGCGCTCGTCTCCTTATCCAATACGCGCACGAGGAGCTTGCGGACGCGCCCGCAGAACAAGGCCTCCTGTGGTTTGCGCAAGCACTCACCGAGGCAGCGTCGCGCCGATCTCGACGCAGCCACTCGCAGCTTCGACCAAGCGGTCGACGCCCTCGCCGCCTCGGGCATGCAGCGTGAGGCCGCCGCGATCTGCCGCGAGTGGTCACAACTGCTAACAGCCGCCGGCAGGAGCGAGGAGGCCGCGGACACGGCCAGGCGCGCAGCTCAGCTGAGCAAGAACACCGACGACAACGTCGTAGTCCACCGGCGCTAACCGTCCCATCAGCACGGCGATTCGAGGCAGTGAGCATCGTCGAGCGCCTTGATGGATCAATCACCGCATTCCGGCTAACCCAGCCTGGGATCCTTGCAACGAGGACTCAAATGGGGTAAAGAAGGACCGCAAATTGCGGCTTTTCGAGGTGGGATCGTGGTTCGCTCTGCGGCGACTGAAGATCTGGAGAACGGTGCTGGCTCCTCCCGGCTGGCATTGCTGCTTGCGGCCGGCGCAGGAGCGGCGGCAGCAACACCCCTGTTTCGCCGTCTGCTCGGCATCGGCGACGCAGCTGCAGCATCGAAGGCGCAGGACGCACGCATCCTGCAGCTGGTCCTCCAGCTCGAGTACACACAGGTCGCGTTCTACGAACAGGCGCTCCGCGCAGGCGTCGCTCGAGCGGTGCAGCTGCGCGACTTCGCCGAGACCGCGCTCGGGCATGAGCGCCAGCATCTAGCCGCGATCAAGCGGGCGCTCGGCGCCAAGGCAGGCAAACGTCCGCGCTTCGAGTTCGGCCAGGCGACCAAGAATGCCGATGCGTTCAGGGCGACTGCGATCAAGCTCGAGGACATCGCCGTCTGCCGGCTACAACGGCCAGGCGACCAACCTGACAAGCGGGAACGCTCGCCGCGGCGGCGGAGATCGTCTCGGTCGAGGCGCGCCACGCAGCCTGGGTGCGGGCGATCGCCGGCGAGGTCGCGCGCACCCGACCCTGATCGACAACGCCGATCACGGCGACGCAGGTCGCGGCCGGCCTGCGCGAGATCGGATTGAGGACGTAGCGGATGAGTGGCTACGACAGCTTCGATGAGTTCCTGGCAGCGGTCGACCGCGACGGCGCGATCGCCGAGACGCAGCGCGCAACTCGAGGCGGCGCTCTCCCGCCGGCGGCCTGCTCGTCGTGGCCGCTGCCGGCGCGAGCGCAGTCCTGCTCACCTCGGGCTGGGCCGGGCGCGCGGCCGCCGGGGCCTGTCCCAGTCGGACATCAGCATTCTCAACTACGCGCTCGTGCTCGAGTACCTCCAGGCTTCGTTCTACACCGAGGCGGAGCGAAGCGGCGCGCTCTCCGGAGAGACCGCGCAGGCGGTACGAGGTCGTCGGAGCCGTCGAGCGCGCGCACGTCGAGGCGTTCCTGAAGCTGCTCGGATCCGAGGCGGTCAAGCGCCCGTTGTTCGACTTCCAGGGCACGACCGAGCAGCAGCAGCCGTTCCTGAAGACGGCGGTCGCGCTCGAGGATCTCGCCGTCGCCGCCTACAAGGGGCAGGCGCCGAAGCTGCGCTCACGGGCGGTGCTCGCCGCCGCGGTCGGCATCCACTCGGTCGAAGCTCGGCATGCCGCCTGGATGCGCGAGTTGTTCGGGATCACAGCCGGCGGTGCAACGCCTTCGACCAGCCGGCCTCGCGCGCGAGCATCAACCAGATCGTCGCGTCCACGCACTTCATCGCACGGCAACCACGGACGAAAGCGAGGTCGAAGCCGAAGTACACCGGTTGAAACCCACGGTTCGTCTCACGGCGGCGCTCGCCGTCACGGTCACGATCAGCCTGCTCTGGGCAGGCCTCGGCGGCAGCCATCGCCCAAGAGCGAGCTCGGTCTCAGGAAGCGACGCCGCCTTGCCCGCTGCGCCCACCCCAGCGCTCACGATCGGGCGGCCCGAGCCGCTCCGGTCGAGCGGCTTTCTCGCGCTGGACGTCCCTGCGTACGACGGCCCTCGCACGAGTCCGCCCGGCCGCGAGCGGCGCGTAGTCGCCGAGCTTCGGCCGACCACACCAGAGGGAACGGCGAACGTGCTCGCGGTGTTGCGCGCCAGGCCCGACGCCGCCGGCGCTCTATGGGTGAAGGTACGCCTGCCGATCTTGCCGAACGGACGCGTCGGATGGGTGCGCCGCCAGGCGCTCGGCGCCTACCAGACGGCGAACACGCATCTCGTAGTCGACCGGCGGGGACTGCGCGCGACGCTGTACCGAGACGGAAAGGCGAGTCTTCAGCGCTCTGGTCGGAGTGGGCACCGCCTCCTGGCCGACGCCGGCGGGCGAGTTCCTCGTTCGCAGCGAGCTGACCCGCTATGCCAGCCCGTTCTACGGCCCCGTCGCGTTCGGGACCAGCGCCCGCTCGGCGGTACTCACCGATTGGCCGGCGGGCGGCTTCGTCGGCATCCATGGCACGAGCGAGCCACAGCTTCTGCCTGGCCGCGTCTCCCACGGCTGCATTCGGATGCGTAACCCCGACATTCGTCCGGCTGGCGGAGCTCATGCCGGTCGGAACACCCCTGACGATTCGATGAGACACCCACGACTGCTCGCACTCCTGGTCGCCGCGCTCGTGCTCACTGAGCGACGCCCGCAGCAAGCATGACTCCGCGGTCGCTGAGGGAGCAGCCGACGCTGCTCTGGCGGACGTACCCACTCAAGCAGCGTCCGGCCACCCCTCATCGTCCGTCTTCGCAGACGCAGGTGGCCGGCGGCGGCCAAGCTCTGTCGAGAGCCGCCCGGGTGGTGGAAGCCAAGCGCTGCCGAGAACGCTCGTTTGGGACTGCTTGGCGCAGCGATCGCCGCGGTTGCGCTGCTTCTGCTGCTCCTCCGGCCGGCCCTGTCAATCGCGACCGGCGGCAGAACGACGGTTGCGAGGCGTACCGGCCCGGACGAGTCTGCTCGAGGGCCGGTCCGGGGTCCGAAGACGGCGTAGACGGCCGCTGGAGCACCCGGCAAAGCCGGTCCCGGACGCGTCTAAGCCTGGCCGAGAGGATCTGCTCGATGCGTTACGCCCGAAGCCCACGCCCGTGCGGGAGCCGGAGGTGGAGAAGCCACCGCGGCCCGAACGCCGAGAACGAGCCGACTCGCCGCCCGTGCCGCTGCGCGCGCTACGGCAGCCGGAACCTCAGCAGGAGCCCGATCCGGGGCCGACAACTCGAGCAACCGCTCTCCCGCTCCAGTGCAGCTCGAGCCGGAGCCGAAGCTTCACCCGAAGGATCGAGGCGCGAAGCCCGCAGCGGCGGGTGAGCGTCCGCAGACAGTCACCGCCGAAAGCTGCGAGATCGAGCTCTGGCGCGGCTACGTGAAATGCCAGCTTTACGCCGCTTCGCTCGACCGGACCCGCGCGGCCGCAGCGTTCGCGTGGTCGCCATTCTTCCGTCTCCGCGACGAGGACAGTCCGACAGGAGAAGGCGGCGGAGGCACTAAAGACTCTGGTCGACCGTCTCGAGCGAGACGGCTGGACGGTGGTGTCGGCAGGAGCGCGCTGGTACCAGCTCCGGCTCAACCGCTCCCTTTAGGCGCACGGCTGCGGGCCTGTGGGTGAATAGCGCTCATGCGCTCATGCATCGCGCGAGCAGCGGCTTCCTGGCTGTGGGTAGAGCTGTGGAGAACGATTACTCATCGGCTGAGCCTGATAGACCGCGACTGCGAAGAGCACTGATCCGCCGCTGAAGGGCCAAGCCAAGCTGCTCCGGGACTCCCTTGGCTCTTCGGGCTGCAGCTCCGCCTCCTCGACCGTGTCTTGGCGAGCGTGCCAGAGGTCGACGTGCAGTAGCTCAATCTCCTCGACGAGCATCATGATCGCTCTGCCGGCGGCTCGTAGCTCGTCCCGGCCGTCGTTCAGGAGACCTTCGCCCCAGGTGCCCAGCATCTCGAGCTTCTCTTCGTCCAGACGGTCCATCGGACCCTCCTCGCCGCCACTTCTGGAACGCCACCGCAGGTCAAATTGGACGCCGCCCGCCGGTTCTTCCACCGGGAGGTTCTCACACTGCTCGGGCTCTTGCTTCAAACCGTTGAGCGCGTTAGCTTCCGCCGCGTCTACCAGGGAGGATCGTGATGGGGAATCGTTCCGCGAGCCGGGCAGCTGTCTGCAGCGCGCTGTCGCGCTACTGATTTTCTCGCTGTCGAGCGTCGCGCTGGGAACCCCGACACGAGCAGTCGGCGATCGAACGCACGGCGCGCAGCATCGTCGCGAGCCATTCACCGATCCCAGGTGTGCTCGGGGTCGACCACTTTGGGCGTCACCGTGCCCAATGTCGCTCAGGCGCGCGACTGGTTCGTCAATGTTCTCGGTTGCGTGGCGCCGCTCCAGTTCGGCCCCGTTCTTCGATCCGAACGGAAGCCTACGATGACGCGCCTCGTAGGTGTGCATCCGCGGGCGGTGATCGATCAGGATCGCCGAGCCCGATGCGGCACCGGCTCGAGCATCGAGCTCTTCCAGTACACCGCCCCGCACCGCGACCAGACGTGGGCGAAGAACTCCGACTTCGCCGGTCACCACGTGGCTCTCTACGTGACCGACATCGGCCAGGCCGTTGCGTACCTCGAACATCAACCGGGTGTGCAGAAGTTTCTCGGGCCGTTCCCCGTCACTGACGGGCCGGCGGCAGGCCAGACGATCAACTACTTCAAGACGTTCTTCGGCCTGTACATCGAGCTGATCTCGTATCCGAATGGGATGGCCTACGAAACCACGGCGACGACGAGGCTCTGGAATCCCGCCGACGTCGGGGCAACGCCGTGGTCGACGGGCCTCCCGGGCCTGCTCGGGGTCGACCACTTCGGCATGACCGTCCCCGACATCGACAAGGCTCGTGGCTGGCTGGAGAGCACGCTCGGCTGCAGCGCACCGCTCAACTTCGGGCCGTTCTTCGATCCCGTCGGCGATCTGATGACACAGCTCGTCGATGTTCACCCGCGTGCGGTGATCCACCACATCAGCGAGCTGCGCTGCGGCGCGAACGGGGCGAACCTCGAGCTCTTCCAGTATTCCTCGCCCGACCAGGACAAGCGAACGCCGCTCAACTCCGACTGGGCGGGGAACCACTTCGCTGTCTACGTGAGCGATATCGACCGTGCGACCGCCGCGATGACGGGACGAGGCGCCCGACCGTTTTCGACCGTTCCCGGTTACTGGCGGCCCTGCCCGCAGGCCAGTCGATCAACTACTACCTGCCGCCGCTCGGGCACTACCTGGAGCTCATCTCGTATCCGAACGGAATGGCGTACGAGGCGACCGCACCAATCCCACTCTGGAGCCCGCGCGCAAGGCGACGCGGGGTTGAGGCGACAAAGCGCCGGTTCTCGCCTCCTGTCGAAGCGGGAAACGGCTTGATCGTGAGGTGGAGCTAGCCGGGCTCGAACCGGCGACCTCCTGGGTGCGATCCAGGCGCTCTCCCAACTGAGCTATAGCCCCGAGCGGGCGACAGTGTAGCCGCCGCGGCCGAGCGTTACTTGTGCGGCGGCGCGCCTTGCTTCTGCCGAACGCGAGGCCCTAGCACGGTCAGAGTTCCGGTCTTGTACGCCGAGATGCCCCTCGCTCCGGTACGAGAGTCAGATTGAGCTTAAGGCGCTTCTTCGCTGCTTTTTGCAGCGCTCTCCACGCCTTCGGCTTGAGCTTGATCGGGATGCCGGGCGTCTTGCCGCGCGTTGACCTGAACGCGTCGAACCGGCCGGCGTGCCCAACAGAGTCGAGCCGATCTTCCCGCGGCACATGATGCCTTTCCGCGTAATGCACTTGATCGTCACGAGCACTAGGCCCTTGGCGGTCGACGTCGCGGATCGGCTCATGAGCTTTACGTTCACTACCGGTGGAGGTGGCGGCGGTGGAGGCGGCGGTGGAGGCGGCGGCGGTGGAGGCGGAGGCGGTGGAGGCGGAGGCGGTGGAGGCAGCGAGGCGAAGGTAGGGTCGAGGTCTTGTCGTCCCCGTAGGCGGTCGCGTTGTTCGTCCGGGCGGCCACCACGTGGTAGTGGTAGGTCGTGTTCGGCGCAAGCCTCGGAAAGGCTGAACGAAAGGGAGTGGTCGGAAAAGTCGACGGCAGGCTCGCCCCGCCGTCTTCGACCCGTAGGCCGGAGCAGACGTCCCGTATTCGATGAAGGCGGTTGCCGGCCTCCCTGCGCGTTTGCAGTCGCGCCCACGGTAGCGCCGGTGGCGTTCAGCCTCGAGTACTGTCGCCGGTCGACGCCGCCGTCGGGGGTTCGCCGTGTCGTCGTCGATGATGAGTGCCGGAGCCGAGGTTCACTCCGACCGTCGCGTTGACCGCGCTGAGGAGCTTCAGCGTGAAGTGCCTGGTGGTGTTCTGGAGCAGTACGTTCGGGATGACGGAAACGGTGACGGTCGCCGAGCTGGTTCCGGGATTGATCGTGACGGGCGAAGTGACCGGCCCGGAACAGGCGGCGCCCGCGGCGTTCGCCACGCTGCAGGCTGAGACGTAGTCCTGGCCGCCTGACGGATCGTGTGGAACGCTGTCGCTGACGCCGTTCACTGGTCGTGAACTGCACGGTCGTCGGCGTTCCACTCGTGGTCGCGGCGCACGTGTCGGTAGTGATGCCAGAGTGCGCGGCGTCGCAGAGGAGAACGGTGAAGATCAGTGGAACGGGCCGGAAGGCGATCTGGCCGGCAAGCGCGGACCCTGCGGGCCTAACGTTGAGGGAGCGTGTTGCCGTTCTTCCCGCTGTAGATAAACGGCCCTCCGGTAGCTTCCCGACGCGGTCGGGGCGGCCTGCGTCGTTCCGGGGCGAGATCAGATGAACGGCGCGCCTTGAGCCGGCCGCGTTCGGCATGCCTCGTGCGCTTTGTGAGCGTGAGGCTTCCGCCGGAAATCCAGGTCTGTGCCCCGGTCACGGCCGAGCCCTCGTTGCCCTCGGCTCTGCACGGCGTTGCCGACCATCACGACCGGCGCCTGGTCGTTGTCGAGGATCGACCCGGTGCCGACATCCATCGCCGATCGCTTGCGCCGACTGGATTCTGACAGGGTGACCGAGAAGTTCTCGGTGCTCTCGAAGGAGCCGTCGTCGATCGTCGTGACCGGCAGATCTGACAGCCCGTGGTACCGGGCCCACAGCTTCCGGGTGCAACCGAAAGTGTTCCGGTCGTGAATGTGTAGTCGCCGGGGCCACGGCTGATCCGTCACTCGTCACGTAGTCGACGGTGATTGTCTGGGCGCTTGACTTCTCCGAGAGCGTGACGACGAAGTTCGCGGTCTGGCCTTCCGTCACGCTTGCTGCATCGCCGATGCTGACCGTTGCTGCGTCGTGGTGAAGGTGTGGTCGTTCGGATCGCAAGTCGTGCCGTAACGTATTCGTCGCGCAGAGGGTGTAGTGGAAGGTCGTGCCAGACGGGAGGCCGCTCAGGGTCGCCGACACCGAGGCCGTGGAGCGCCCCGGAGCCAGGGCTCGGTGCCGCCGACGCCAGCGTGCAGTTGTTGATCCAGTCCGGCGGCATGCAGCTGATCCCGTACCGGAAGACGGTCGAGCTGACGTTGGCGCCGTTGGGATTGACGGTTCCGGAGAGCTTCGCACCGTTGATGCCGATGTTCGAGGCGGCACCCGCGACCGGCGTCGGCGCGTCCTGCGTCGTGAGCTGCTGTCGCCACCGCAGGTCGTGCTGACTGTGTTCGTAGCGCAGAGGCGGTAGAAGTAGATGGTGCTGCCGGTGAGACCCGTGACGGCGTCCGACACGGGAACCGAGGTGGTGCCGGACCCGGTCGTGCCGCCGGTCGACGAATTCGGGTAACTGGTGCCGCTGCTGCTGCTGGTGCCGTAATAGAACTTCCAGGTGGCGGCGTCTCCGTTCGGGTCGATCAGCTGCCAGCGTCGCGCTGGTCTGCGCGACGGAGGAGGATGATCCCGTCGTCACGGTGGGGGCACCGATCGTGCGTGAACTGCTGATCGCCGGTGCAGCCCGTCCCGCCGGGCGGGGTGGTGTCGACGTTCGTGGCGCAAAGCTCAGTGGTAGGTCGTGCTCGGCGAGAGCGCGCTGAGCGGCGCCGACACCGCTTGCGGCGTCTCGCCCGCGCCAGTGGTGCCAGTTACGGGTGTCCCCGTATACGCCATCGTCGTCCCCCATGAGAATGTCCAATCCGCGCCGGCGTCAGGGTCGTTCGGGCTGACCTTGCCGTTGAGCGTCGCGGTCGTCGACGTCAGGCTGGTGATCGGATCGATCGTGACGTCCGGCGGGTTGGACGGCGTCGCCCCGGAAAGCGCGGGAACACGACCAGCGCGAGCAGGACGCCGACCACGGCGACCAGCCCTGACTTCTTCGAGGACGACGAACCCAGCCCCCCAGGCTTCTTCTCGGCCCCAACGATCTCCCTTCGAATGACCCCTACCGCTGCGCAGGACTATAGATCAAGTTTCCGCAACTTACGAGGTTTTTTCGGGGACCTGGAGCCGCTAGAGCGCGGTCTGCCGAGGTCGTCGTTAGTCCAGTGCCACGCGCTCTCGCCGACGCCGATCTCCGTGAAGTCCGGGCTCGTCAGGAAGCGCCCAGTGACCCGGGCTCCCTTGAACATGTTGAACGCGGTCTGGGCGTTGGCGCCGGCCGAGTTTACGAGCGTGACCTCACCAAGATTCGAGCCGGAATACCCGGCGTCGGCGGCGAGCCGCGGCCAGAGGTCGGTGCCACCACAGCCGGTGTGCGAGAGGCCAGCGCGACCGTATGTCGCGTCTTGCCAGTAGGAGTGACTATCTGCCGCAAGGCTCGAGCTTCGAGTTGATCGCGAGCGGCAGCCGGCCGAGCGACTGCCTGGCCTGGTTGACGAGGTTCACGAACTGCTGCTCGTCGGCGTTGATCGCCGGCTGCACGGGCTTGAGGCACTTGTACGGCGCCGATCGCACAACCGCCAGTTGGCGGAGGAGGTGGAGGTGGCAGGGGCGGCGGAGGCCCGGCGGCGGAGGCGGTGAGGCGGTGGCGGTGCTGCCGGGGGAGGCGGCGGAGGCGGAGCTCCGGGAGGTGGCGGCGGCGGAGGACCTTCGAGCCCGGCGGCGGAACGATTCTCCAGCGGTACCCGCGCGGGCGCGGCTGTGCTTTCCGACGGCGATCAGGGCGAAGTGGTAGCGCCCGGGCACGAGTCCCGACCACGTGGTGGGTGAGCCACAGCGCCTGAACTTGCGTTCGAGCCTCTTGGGCGCATCGCGCGCCGAGCGCGCCTCCGGTGGGCAGGGCCGCCAGACGAGGCGGCAGAGGACGCGGACCGTGCCGCGGCCCGCCTTCCACTTGAAGCGTCGCGGTGGTGTTGCTCGTGACCGCAGGCGGTGTCACGGTCAGCTTTGCGCCTGGCCGCGCGGACGCTGCGGCTGAGAACAGGAGCGTGACTCCGATGGCTCCGACGGCGGCGAGGACGAGGGCGTTTCGTCGCACCGGGTCGCGACCTTAGCGCTTTCGCCGCAAGAGTGTCGAGCGCACGTGCCGCACCGACCGCGTGGCGCGCCAGCACCGCGGCGCAACGGTCCGCTGAGGATGCCGGATCACGTGCCGTCCGGGGAACCGCTTCGCGAGCGGCCGAGAACGCATGTGGAGAGCTTCGCAGCCGCGGTCGGATCGTGGCGTAGTCGCCGGTCGGTGCGGACGCCGACGTCGCCGACGTGGGAGCAGGCGCCGGAGGCGGTGCCGGAAGGAACGTCGCGCCGAGAGCCGCGAGGGTTCCCGCCACATCGACGCGGCCGGCGCTCACGCCTTGGATCACGTGGGCGCTCGAGGCGATCGCCTGGGTGACCGCCGCTGCCGACGAGGTCGGCGAGAACGACATCGCCAGAGCCGCGAGGCCCGACGACGACCGGGCGTGCTCGCCGACGTCCCGCAGACCTCCGCGTACCCCGCGTCACGCGTCGTAGTCAGATCGCAGCCCGGAGCCGCGAACGGGACCCAGAGCGCCGTAGTTCGACCATGAGTACAACTGGTCGTCCGGTTGCGTCGCGGCGACACCGAGGACACCGGATCGGCCGCCGGGTAGAACGCGTTCGAGTTCCCGTTGTTTCCTGCGGCGGCGACGACGAGGACGCCCTTGTGGGTCGCATAGGTGATCGCGTCGGCGATGGTTGAGCTGTAGGTCCCGCCGAAACTGAAGGTTGATGACATTCGCACCGTGGTCCGCCGCCCAGGTGATTCCAGGCGCGACGTCGGCTTCGGTCGCCGTGCCGTCCGCACCCACGACCTTCACCGGCATGATCGAGCACCTGGGGCAGAACCCCGCGCCCCGAGCCCGTTGCCGGCCCGGGCAGCCACGATCCCGGCGGTACCCGTCCCGTGGCCGTGATCGTCGCTGGGATCGGCGTCGTTGTTGACGAAGTCGTAGCCCGGGACGAAGGCGCCCTGATGGTCCGGCTGGGAGAGGTCGACGCCCGTGTCGAGCACCGCGACGACGACGCTCGGCGAGCCTTTGGTGACCGCCCACGCGGTCGGTGCCCGTGTGAGCGAGGCTCCCCACTGCATGCCCCAGAGTGGATCGGTCGGAACGTCTTGAACTCCAGTCGGAAGCGGTGAGACGCATCACGACTCGGTCACGCCCGACGTGTTTCACCATGCGCGCGCGCGCGAGGCGGGACATGAGCGCCGCCGCGTTTCGGCGAGGTACCCGCACGACGACGACGTGCAGATGGCGAAGGGTTCTGCTCGCGCCGAGCCCCGGCCGCGGCGAGCGCGCGCCCGAACGAGCGGAACGTCGAATGGGGACGAAGCTTGACGAGGAGGCGGACCGTCCGGCTCGCGGGCTCAGCCTGGCGCCTCGGTGAGCCGGCGCCAGCCGGCGCTGCCTGTACCCGGCCGTGGCGGCGACCAGGGCGGCAAGCAGCGCGAGGCGGCGGTGAGGGCAAGAAAACTGCGGCATGTACCGGGCGGCGTTGCGACTCGCTGACCTCTCCGGTATCGGCCGACCGACGCCGGTTCTTTAGGTCAGACCTCGGGCCGCTCCGGCGGTCGAGCGAACCAGGCGCGATTCCTCGAACGGGGGATTTCGGACGGCTCGGTGACCCCTGATGCTGTGTTCGCGGCGTAGAGCAGGGGAGTACTGGGGCAAGTGGCTGTCCGGACGACAATCCGAGAAGCCGATCGGGACATGCGGCGGACGAGGGCGGGATCGTGCTCCTCGACGAGCATCCGATCTGGCTCGACGCGCTGGAGAAAGTCCTCTCGTCCGAGGGGATCACCGTCGTCGGCAAGGCGACCTCGCCGGAGGCTGCGTTGGCCCTGGTCGAGTCGGAGAAGCCCGACGGGCTCGTGGCCTCGGTCGAGCTGCCCGGTTCCGACATGGACGGCTTCGAGTGCCTGCGCCGCGCGCGCGAGCGCTCGCCCGGAGCTACGGATCGTCGCGTTCTCGACGCATCACGACCCGTTCCATCTCAGCGCCGCGGCCACCGCAGGCGCCGGACGCATACCTCCCGAAGACCGCAGGCGCGGTCGAGGTTGCGGACACGGTCCGGTCGTGTTTGGCGAGCGGGTCGAAGCGAAGCGGTTGCTCGCAGTGAGCTCGAGGGCTCCCCACGCCGCCCTCGTTGACGGCGCGCGAGTTGGAGATCGTCCATCTCGTTGCCCGCGGATACACCGAACGTCGCAGATCGCTCAGCGCCTCGTGGGTGACGAAGTGGACGGTCAAGTTCCACCTCGCCAATGCCTACCGGAAGCTCGGCGTCTCCGAACCGCACCCAGGCAGCGCGGCACCTGTTCGACCACGGTCTCTCGGACCTCGCCGGTCGACCGCTCGGCGTGAGCGGCTAGAAGAAGAAGGCGCGCAGCTGCAGCGCCGAGCGCCGCGCCTTCCGCACCTTGCACCACACGTCGACGCCAGTAGCGCCCGGCGGGCACGCCGAGCCGACAGCGATATCACCTTGCGGCGCTTGCGGCCGTCCGCGAACCAGAGGTCGTCCGGAGCGACTTGATGCTGACCGTGCAGGACCTCGCCTTGGGCGAGCGGAGTGTCGCGAGACCTTGCCCTTCCTGACCTTGATCCGCGAGGTGCCAGTGCATCCGGAGCCAACCCTTCTGCACCCGCATCCCGGGCGTTGGTCTTTCCGGTCGGCTTCGCGGATGTCTGCACCTTCACCGGAGGCGAGGGGCGGGGCGGTGGAGGCGGCGGAGGCGGCGGCTTCCGCCGACCGACGATCAGCGCACGGTAGGCGTCGATCGCGTCCGCCGGCGATTCCGGCGACCGGCGCGGCGGTGCTCTGGAGCGCGCCGACGATCTGGCTAGGGGTCAAGCTCGGTTGACGCTTAGCATGAGCCCGGCAATGCCGGCCACCGCCGGGGCGCTTGTCGAAGCTTCCGCACGCGTTCATGAGACCGTACGGGTTACTGGCATCGCCGCCCCAGTAGCCCCACTGGCAGCCTGGCGCCGCGAGCCCGACCCAGGAACCGTAGGTCGACCACGAGAAGAGGGCGCTGTTCGGATCGGTCCCCGGCAACAGCGTATGCGCCGGGATCGGCGGCAGGATGGGTCAGGGCTCGGTCGCCCGGTGTTGCCGGCGGAGGCCGGACACAAGCACGCTGTGCTGCGCCGCGTAGGCAATGGCAGACGCGATCCGCGGCTCGGGCACCGTGTACGTGCCCTCGTCGCTCCATCCGATCGAGATGATTCGTGCACCGTGATCGACGGCCCACCTGATCCCGAGCGCCGCCAGGCCTGAGTCGAAGCCTGAACCTGAGGCTTGGCGACTCGCACCGGCATGACGTCGCATCGCCAGCAGTAGCCGGCCGCGCCCCTGGCCATCATTGCCGCGTACCGACGGCGATCGTGGCGCTGAGGGTTCCGTGGCCCCCTGTGTCCTGCATCGCCCCGGAGTTGGTGATGAAGTCCCAGCCCGGAACGAGCTGGCCCTGAAGGTCGGGAACCGCCGGTAAGACTGCCGGTGTCGACACGATGCCGATTACGACGCTTGGGATCACCCTTCGTGATGTCCCACGCGTTCGCCATCCCGACCCGCTGCTCGCCCCACGACTGATCCCACACCGGGTCGTTCGGCGTGATGGCCGCTGTGCCGTGCTGGCGAACGCGAGTACCGCCAGAACGGCCGCCAGAAGACACCCCCTGGTCCTCACCCGCGGGAGTGTAACGGCCCTCTCCGATGGACGCGAGCCTTATTCCCGTTTACAACCATTACCTCCCCTATGGACAGGAGTTCTCGTATCTCCTCCGCCCAACCTTGCAAAGCCGGGTGAAACCTTGTAGAAACGGGCAGTCGCGACTGCTTAGGCCTAGGCCTCAGTCGCGGTGGCGCACCGGACGGCCGGGCGCCGGATCCAGGGAGAGGAAAAGGAGGGAGGTCAGGGGGCCAAGCATTAGTTCGGAGTCCTCGCATCCTTTTCTGAGTTCAACTTTCAACGATTGAGGGGGAAGTACATGAGGGTTGGGAAGTATCTTTCCAAGGCTCAGTGCTGGGCCTTACTGCTGTCCTGCGGTCGCAGTGTTTGCCGGGGTGATGGTGGCCTCGGCAGCTGCTCAGCCTCCGAGCGACTCGAGCTGGCCTTGCGGGCAGCAGCAGTCTTTAACCCGCAGGAGACCAACGTCCCGTATCTGGCCTGGCGCGGCGAAGAAGTCCGCCTGGTCAAGTGCGTGGGCGGGCTGACCTCGGACGCGATCGGCGCACCGACGACGCAGACGTCCGGCAGCTTCCATCTTCAACCGCGGCGGATTCAACGTCAGCATGGCGGTCTTCGCGTACAGCGGCCCGCAGGAGAACTCCTTCGACGGGCCAAAGGCTGTTCACGGACACGGGCAACGATCTTCTTCGATCGACGGCCGGATCTGTGTCAGGGGTACGTGGATTTCCAACAAGGCCGGGATCACGGTCATCAAGCTGACCGTCAGCCACAACGGCGTAATCCTCGGCCAGCACGATTTCCTGATCGGCTGGATGGCCGTCAACTCGGCCGACATCACGAACCCCGGAACGGTCTCCGAGGACGCGGGCTTCGAGCCCGGCAACTCGGTGAACGTTCAGGTCACGGGCTCGATCCCGCTGAACCAGGAGTTCCAGGATGACTGGGGACTCTCGTCTCAGCTGGTCATGCCCAACGACTGGGCGACGTGGGCCAACGCGATGGCTACGACCGACCAGAACCTCGGGAGGCACGAACTCGCTTCCGCCGTCGGCCTACTGGGACATCCACGACTCGTCTGGCCCCTCGGTAACGAGTGACCCGGACGGCTCGCCGGATGTTCACGTCGATCCGTCCGACTGTGCTGCTGGGCACCGTCAGCACGACGACTTCGTCGACCAAGGCCGACAACTGCAACGGTGGGTTACTCTGGTTCTCGAGGATCTTCGGCGACCTGACCAACGGCGCTTCGGTCCAGTTCGACCCGAGCTACGGCTCGACGTTGCTGAGCGACGGCCGGTTGAACTCGTCCGATGCGCCGATATGCCGGCGCGTGAAGATCGTGCTCAACAGCAGCAGCGGTGGAATGGGCGGGTTCGACGACTCCTGCCTGAACGACAAGTCCGCCGTCTACAACCGCAACTTCGACGCGGGCAACCCCGCCGAGCTGCATCGCTGACGGAGCACGCCAAGGACGAGGCACATGCCGTTTGTACGCCCTGTACAACGCGCAGTACGTCCCGGCAACGTCGCGGGATCCGTTCGGCGCCGCGTCCGGTGTCGACGGTCCGATCTACACGCAGTTCACCGGCCAGCCCAACAACTTCCCGGGCTTCGGCTGGTACGGCCGGTACCGCAACTGGCGAGATCGCGCAGAACCTCGTGCAGAACACGAGCAACAGACACCAACTCGTCTGCTGAGGTTCAAGAACTACGAGCCGGTCTACCGACAGACCAACGGCTTCGCGACGCGCATCGTCGAGTTCACCGACGAGCACGGCGAGGCACGGGCTCAGTGGCAGCCGGGTGTCGACAACGACAACTTCCCGGCACCCACTGTCGGCTTCGCGGACGACAACGGCGGCTGTGACCTCGAGGGCGTTGACCTCGGCGATCAGACGATCACGGCGTCCGCTCGCTACCCGTTCCAGCCGATCGGTCTCGACATCGCGGCAACCGGAACGATCACGAAGCACATCAACAACCTCTTCCACAAGGGCAGTCCACTGCGTCCGCAAGAACAACGTGTCCAGCGCGATCGCGTACATCTGCACGGCGACCGCTCAGGACATCGACGGGCAAGCGGCGACAGTCACTCAACGGGAGAAGGTGCAATGCTTCAGCCGCGAGCCGGACAACATCTGGTACAACGTCGGCGGCGAGCTCGCCTGCACCAGAACGGCTTCTGCGTCCCGCTGGTGCGGCGGCACGGCGACTGCGCCGGCCACCGTCTCGGTCGAGACGCCGGCCACTCTGGTCGGAAGCCAGATCGACGTGCAGTGCGCTACTTCGCGGACGAGAAGCTGCTCCGCGATACCTGCATCACCTCCGGTCAGCCTGAGAGCGTCGATGCGCCGTGTGGACGGCACCTCGGCGGCACGACGACCACCTCGGGCACGACTTCCGGCACGACGTCCGGAACGACGTCCGGAACGACCGGCATCACGACCCTCCCGAACCAGAAGAGTCGGCAAGTCAAGGCCGCCAAGAAGGCCTCGGTCGTCTCGGTCCAGCTGGTTCTGACCAAGCAGGTCGCGTCCTGATGGGCTGAAGATCCACTCGCTGAAGAAGACGGCGGAGATCCAGATTCGCCTCGTCAACGCGAAGGGTCGCGTCATCGCGACGGTTGTCCGGAACGGTCAAGACCAACAAGCGCGTCGCGGTCAAGAACCTGAAGATCGCGAAGAGCGTGAAGCGCGTGAAGGTGCGGGTGCTGTAGCTCGCCACCGCACGATCGCTCGACTCGGAGAGGCCCGCGCAAGCGGGCCTCTCGCCATTCTTCACAGGCCGCTCAAACACGCTCGGATGACGGCAGTGAACGGTATGCGACGCCGTCGTCGTCGGCTCAGCCGAACGGCCTCGCAGCAGCGATCGAGCTCGCGCGGGCGGACGCTCTGTTCTCGTTCGCGAGGCGGCCGACGGGATCGGCGGCGGCCTCCGCTCGGGCGAGGTGACCCTCCCGGGTTCGTCCACGACCTCTGCTCGGCGATCCATCCGATGGCCGCGGCCTCACCGTTCTTCAGAACGGTTCCTCTGCACGGAGCACGGCCTCGAATGGGTCGAGCCACCGCTGCCGCTCGCCCATCCGCTCGACGGAGGTGAGGCCGCCCTTGCTTCGGCGTTCGGTCGATGCGACGGCGGACGGAACTGGGCGGGGACGCAAGGCGCCTACGCGCGGGCCTTCCAGCCACTCGTGGATGCCTGGCCGCAGCTGGAGGGCGCCCTCCTCGGCCCGTTGGTGCGCTTCCGCGCCACCCCTTCCCGCTGGCCCGGTTCGGGCTCGAGGCGATCTTGGCCCGGCGACGACGTTCGCCCGGCGCAGGTTCCGTGGCGAGCCCGCGCGCGCCCTCTTCGCCGGCCTCGCGGCGCACTCTGATCATCTCGCTCGACAGGATCGCCTCGGCCTCATTCGGTCTCGTCTTGGGACTCACGGGGCACGCGGTCGGATGGCCTCTTCCGCGCGGGGCTCGCAGTCGATCGCCGACGCCCTCGCCTCGTACCTGCGGTCACTGGGCGGCGAGATCGTCACGGGAGCGCCGGTCGAGTCGCTGGAGGAGCTCTCCGGCACGCGCACGATTCTCTGCGACGTCACCCCGCGTCAGCTCCTCGGCCTGGCCGGCGACCGGCTGGGCGGCCGCTACCGGCAGGCGCTCGAGCGGTATCGCTACGGCCCGGCGTGTTCAAGCTCGACTGGGCGCTCGGGCCCGATCCCGTGGGCGGCTCCGGAATGCGCACAGGCCGGAACCGTGCACCTCGGCGGGACGCTCGGACGAGATCGCCGCCTCCGAACGGGCGCCCGAACGAGGCGAGACGAGCGACCGGCCGTTCGTCGCTGCTCGCGCAGCCGACGATGTTCGATCCATCGCGCGCGCCGGACGGCCGGCACACCGCCTGGGGCTACTGCCACGTCCCGAACGGCTCGACCGTGGACATGACCGACGCGATCGAGCGCCAGATCGAGCGCTTCGCTCCAGGCTTCGGTGAGCGCGTGCTCGCCCGAAGCGCGATGGGCCCAGCCGATCTCGAGCGCAGGAACGCAAACCTCGTCGGTAGCGATATCGCCGGAGGCTCGAACGCGCTTCGCCAGCTCATCGCGCGCGCCCGCCCTTGCGGCCGGTCCCGTATTCGACGCCGATCGAGGGTGTCTACCTCTGCTCCGCATCCACGCCTCCGGGCGGAGGCGTCCACGGCATGTGCGGGTACCTGGCGGCGCGCGCGGCGCTACGAGCGGGCGGTTAGCCTGAGCCGCTCGGCGACGCAAACCCTGGCGACATCCGCGACGCTCGAGCGCGAGAACCGTCGCCGCACCGGCGAGCAGAATCGCATCCATCCGCTCGGGGAACCCATGACGAGATACATCGACGTGATCGCCAGACCGTAGAAGCCGACGCGGATCGAGTACTCGATTCCGAGGTGGAGCGACAGGCCGGCAGAGCAGCACCCACGGGCGCAGCTTTCGATTCCACACGAGGATGGCGAGCGAGAGCTCGAGCGCGAGCGTCCCGGAAGGTGAAGATGTTGGAGATCAGCGCCGAGTGCGTCACGAAGGACGGCACCGGAAGGCGAGCGACATCGGTGATTCGAAGCGCCATCGAGACCGCAGTCCCGGCGTTCCAGGTCGTCCCGCGCGAGCCTTCGTCCAGACCGCGATCAGGTAGACGACGCTGAACTGAATCTGAATCAGCCGAATCGCCCACGGAGCCTCGCGCCGGGAACGTCCAGAAGTCGTTCGGTTCCTGACGAACCGTTCCAGTGAGAGCGATGCGGACGAAGGCGCGAAGATCAGGTAGAAGGCCAGCAGCCGGACCAGGACGTCGCCCGAGTTGAACACGAACGGGTTCCTCCGTTCGAACGACATCACGGCGAGGAAGACGA
>ERZ1370068.1626-contig-11533_pt1 | contig 84767 bp, 100 predicted proteins | sample MGYA00561227_ERZ1370068 | MGnify/ENA primary metagenome ERZ1370068 (study PRJEB38410, sample SAMEA6850437) | metagenome | study: Metagenomic assessment of the ecological functions of the soil: analysis of the soil microbiota associated with the...
AAGTTACGTATTGCTTCATTGCGTCCGGCGTCGAGGACCGTCAGCGAACCCTTAGAGGTCCCTTGGAATCGCACGGCCGCGTCGCGCCATCCAGCCGCCACACTCCGCACGGTTGGCGACCGTCCTACTGGCAGACCGGCGTCGTGAATCCCACGTTGGCCTTGCCGCACAGTTGCCCGTACCCGCATCGGAGAACGCGGTCTCGTCCGCTTCGGTGTCGTTCCAGGTGTTCTTGAAGAAGTAATTGTTGGCGGACGCGGCATCGAGGGCGATCCCGGTAATGGGCGTCTCCGATCGGGGTTCGGCACGATGTAGTTCTTCTGAAGCGGATCGGCGTCGGCGAACTGCACGCTGATCGCGTTCGAGCCGACGATGCCCATGCTGGTGCGCCTCACGATGATGCCGCCTCTTGCCGACGGCGGCGCCCGGACCCGCTGTTTCTCGAACAAGAACGCAGGCTCGTTCGTGTAGGCGACAGGCCGAGCCCGGTCGATGACGACCTTCGATCCGGCCGGCACGCCTCGAGACACGGAACTGGCGACCGATCCCACGAACGACACGTACGTCAGCTTGACGCCCGAGAGCGCACCGCTGAGATCGACGCCGACCTGCTCGGTCCCGCAGAGCACGAAGCCCGTCGTCTGCAGCTCGGTGATCTTGACCTTCTGCGCCCGGCGACGCGGATCCCGATGTCGGAGCCGCGCGCGCGAAACGGCCGCCGCGTGCGCCCAAGATCTCTTGCCCGAGAGCTTCATGCTGACGCCGTCGGACGCGATATCGAGCGCGACGGCTGCCCGCACTCGGCGTCGATGTAGCATCCGCCGTCGTTCGGGGCGTCGTGCGTGCACTCGATCTTGAGCGGCTTCGTGACGACGACGCCACCCGTGTAGACCCTGGATGCATCAGGCAGCCGTGACCCGGGCACGGCGGCGTTGATCGCAGCCTGCAGCGTCCCGGCACCGGGAAACACTCGACATTGGCAGCGTCTGCACGACCCGACGCCGCCAGCATCGCGAACGCGGAAGAGGCACGAAAATCCGAACCCGGAACGATCGATCCATCACGAACCTCCTCAAAACTCCGTCTTGCTTACTATCGACGGCGCGCGCTGGTCGACCCGACATGGCACGCACGGAAAGAAATTCCGTGGTTGGGTTGGAACACCTGCGGGCGCTGTGGAACCGCGTTGCGGCATCGAGGTGCCGTTGGTAGCTCGCCCCTTCACCCGCCGGCGTCCGCCGGACCCGCCGTCCGGCGTGCTTCGACGACGCGCGCCGGCGAGCGTTTGCGCGTCGAAGGCTCCGCGGCGGCGCCATTGGGCCTTCGTGCGGCGTGCAGTCTCCCCGCCCGGGACGCCGGCGTTCGAGCCGGTGTGGCCGTCGACCGCGGTTCGTCCACGACTGTACTTTCTCGGCTCTTCGCCCCGGCGGGGTGACATGGTGCGCCTGACAGGACGTTCGCGCTTGGACCCCGTTTGCCACAGCCAAGATCGGTCACTACCCTCCGCTATCGAGGAAAGCGTGGCGACCGGTGTCGTCAGGGGAGGTCGGACGCGCCGACGATCTGGCCGGCGTTGTGCTGCTGCCTCCGGTCTCACTGACGGAGCCGCCGAGGGTGCCGAGATCGGTCATCACGCCTCCGCTGTAGAGGAAGGCGTGGTGGGTGGTGTCGCCAGGAGGGCGGAAGTCCCGGACGACTTGACCAGCGTCGTTGAGAGCAAGAGCGGGGAAGCCCGAAAGGACTCCAGGGCTGATGCCCCGCGCGCTGGAGCCGCGCGGGCATCGCGAAACGATCATACTGTTACGTCACGGATGCACTCACACGGATACACACCGAACTCGGGAACCCGCGCCCGATCGATGCCATCGACCTTGTGCACCGGTGACGCAATCGACACACTCGACGAGATCCGCGAGCGTCGCCACCACGTGGAACCAGAACGGCTTCGCCGCGAGGCACCTTCACGTCCGTGCACGTCGGCGGGAACCCGATCGCGCGCAGTCGTCACTACCGCCGCTACCCGTGATGACGAGCGCCGCTCGGCGTCGACCGCCGCGTCACACAACTTGTCGATCCGCCGCATGCCTTTGCAGATCTGCTTCACCTTCTGGGTTTCCGGCCTTGGCGATCGCCGCCGCCGCCTTCTGCGAGGGACTCCCGGCCGGCGCACTGCCGTCGGGGCACGCCGCGTGGCTTGCCGACCAGGCGCGCTCCCAACACTTCTGGATGCTCTTCTCCTTGGCGAGGACGAACTTCGCGGCAGCCTTGCCGATCGCCTGCTGGCACTTGTTGAGCGTCGATCCCCCGCGCTCGGGAGCAGGCTGCCGTAGTAGAGGCCGATGGCTTGATCGACGGCCGCTCTCCCGACGCACGCGATGCAGGCGGCGATGTCGCTGCAGTCGCGATCGCTGCGCTGCAGCTGGGATCCGCTGCTCAAGTTAGGCAGGACCGCCGGCCAGCCAGAGCCGCGGCCGGCGGCTCCTCGTTGGTAAGGTCGCCACCACAGAGCTTTGTCGTCGCCGCCGCAGTGCCTTGTCGATGCCGGAGGCGAGCTTGGCTGGTCACGTTCGCGATGTTCGAGGTCGCCGCCGCGTCGGGGCATGAGCCAAGAGCCGATCTCTTGACTGGCAGTCCTCGCACTTCTGAAGAATCTTGGTGTAGGCCGCGTAGTACTTCGAGGCGTTCTTGGCGATACCACGCTGGCACTTGAGGGCGCCGCTGGTGATCGGCGTCGCGGTCGGCGCCGGCTCCGGCGGTGGTGCAGGTGACGCGTGGCGTCGGGTGTCCGGGGTGGCCTGAAACTGCGTCCATGGGCGCGTCAAACAGCCCGACAAGAGCGGCCGTGCCAATCACGATTCTTGCGATGCGGGGCATCGAGAAGTCCTCCTGGTTAGTTTATTAGTTTTAGTTGAGGCGGGGTGCTGCTCCACGCTTGAGTGGAATCATGTCGTCCCGTCATGGCATCGCGCATGCCACACGCGCGACCGATGCGGTGTCATCACGAATTCAATATTTCCCGCAGGTCGTTTAGAGCTTGACGGGTTTGGACAGTGTCCTCCTTCGGCACGCCGGTTCCGTACCACGACCGACCCCCCCGCTGAAAGAAAGATCAGACCGCTTGGCCGGAAATTTTGACGAATGTGGTCAGCGGCGCGCCGACGTTCAAGTTGCTCCATTGTGGAGCAGTCCGAGAGGAAAGGGGAAAGGGACGCGAGAGCTGTACAAAGAATGACGCTTCTAGCGCGCGAACAACAAACCAATATGACCAATATGACTGCAATAACGAGGACGGCACGTCGGGGCTCTTTGAAATGGCAATTGTCGCGGTGATGATTCTGTGACTGTACGAAAGGTCATCGGTTGGCGCATCTTCCCCTTAAGGCGTTCGGCTTTCCATGCATCAGATACGGACGTCTGCTCTATGGGCGACGAGAGCCAAGAATTTAATTGTTAACCGATGTCTTTGAATCCACGAATTGTAGAGCGGGTACGAGGTAGAGACCGCCCCCTCACACTTCGCGATATCCCGGAGACACGCGCTCAGTGTCGGAATGGGAAAGTTCTGCGGGACGGCGGTGGGTAAGATGGCCGAGCCCGTCGCCGCTTCGAGATCGATCGCCAGACGGCGTCCTATGGATTCCGGCCCCATGCGGACGCCAGTGACCCGGAGGCGCCCGTGTCGCGGTCGGCCGACTTCCACAGGACTGGCGCAGCCGCGCGATTTGTGAGCTTCCAGGAACGGGCGCGTGCCGACCGACGTCACGACCTTCTGCCGCATCTGCGAAGCCGCACTGCGGGCTCGTCGCCACCGTCGACGGCGACCGCATCGTCGACGTCCGGCCCGGACCACGGAGCACGTCGGTCAGCAAGGGCTACGTGTGCGTGAAGGGCCTGACGCTCGAGAACGTGCGCGCGCTCGCCCGACCGGCTCACGCATCCGCTGAAGCGCGTGCAACGGACGCTACGAGCGCATCTCGTGGGAGCAGGCGCTCGCGGAGATCGGCGCCAAGGTGCGCGCGCTACGCGCGCGCGACCATGGTGACGACGCGCGTCGGGCTCTACTTCGGGAACCCGATCAGCTTCAGCCCGATCGTGCCGGCTCATGATCGCGGGCTTCGTCCGCGGGCCTCGGCACGAGCAAGTTCTTCAACACCGGCTCGCTCGACTGCAACAACAAGTTCGCCGTCAGCGAGCGGCATGTACGGCGGCGGCATGGCGCTCACCTTCCCTGACGTCGACCGCACGCAGTTCCTGATGGTGATCGGCGGCAACCCGGCGGTGTCGCGGATGAGCTTCATCCAGCTGCCCGATCCCATGAAGCGTCTCGGCGCGATCGTCGACGCGCGGCGGGCGCCTGGTCTTCGTGAACCCGCGCCGGATCGAGTCGGCGAAGGCCGCGGGCGAGCACGTCTTCATCCGTCCGGACACCGACGTGCTACTTCCTCTTCGGCGTTCCTGCACGAGGTCCTCGCCCGCGACGCCGTCTGACCACGCGCGCATGCGGCGCCCACATGACCGGCTTCGAGCGCGCTCGCGCGACGTCGTCCGGCGAGTGGACGCCCGAGCGCCAGGCCGAGGTCACCGGCATCGGCGCCGCGATCGCTCCGCGAGCTGGTGACGGCGTATCTCGCCGCCGACGGCGCCGCGCTCTACGCCTCGACCGGCGTGAACCAGGGCCGGAACGGCACCCTCGCCTTCTGGGCGCTCGAGGTGATCAACGCCGATCACCGGCAACCTCGACCGCCGCGGCGGCGCCGCTCGATGGGCAAAGGCATCATCGACTACCCGAAGCTGATGGCGCGGCGCCGATGGTCACGCGCCACTCGCGGATCGGCGGCGTACCGAGCCTCCTTCGACTCTCTGCCGATGGCGGTCCTCGCCGACGAGATCCTGACCCCGGGTCCGGGCCAGATCCGCGCGCTCTTCGTCATGTCGGGGAACCCCGTGATCACGAGCGCCAACAGCGCCAAGCCTCGAGCGCGCGCTCGACGCGCTCGAGCTCATGGTGAGCGTCGAGATCGTCCGGCAACGAGACCGCGAATCACGCGCACTACGTGCTCCCCGGCACGCACTTCGCCGAGCGGCCCGACGTGCCCGTTCACGTTTCTTCAGCCTCCGGGCCTGACGCCGATCCCGTGGTTCCAGTACACCGACCGCGTCGTGCCGCCGCCCGGCGAGTGCCGCGACGAGACCTGATCGCTCGAGCCGGCTGGCGCACGCCTGCGACGCGCCGCTCTCACGGCTCGCGCGCTGCTGCAAGCGCGCGCTCGACGGCGGGGGACGCTCGCTCGGCGTCGCTCCTCGGCTCGGCGACTATCTCGATCCGCTGCCCGAGCGCCTGCTCGGCTGGCTCGCGCGCGCCGGCGGCCAAGGATCGCTCGCCCACCTCCGCCGCCACCCGCACGGCGTATTGCGCAGCGCCCGCTCGCCGGCGACGACTACCTGGGCAAGCGCGTCGTCACCGCCGACGGCAAGGTCCACTTGGCCCGACGACCTGGTGGCGCTGCGCGAGGAGCGCTCCCGGCGACGCTGCCGAAGAGCGCCGCCGCGCCGGACGCCTGAAGCTCATCAGCCGCCGCGAGCGCTTCACCCACAACTCCTGGGCCCACAACGACCCCGCGTTCATCAAGGGCGAGCGCTCGACCAACTACCTCTATCTCCACCCCGACGACGCCCGCGGCGCTGCGGCATCGCCGACGGCCAGATGGTGGCGCGTCACGTCGGCGACGGGCGCCGGTCGACGCTCCCGGCGAGCGTCACCGACGACATGATGCCGGGCAAGCGTCGCCCCGCCCCCACGGCTGGGGCCATCGCCGGCGCCGACGGCCTCACGGTCGCGACGACGACGACCGGCGCTGAACGTCAACGTCGCTCGCCGCCGACGGTCCCAGACGCGATCGAGCCGATCTCGGGCATGGCGCAGCTTCGACGGGGATCGTGGTCGACGTGGCACCGGTCGCCGGACTTTTCATAGTGGCGCATCGCGCGGCACGATTCCCCTCACCCGCGCTAGCGTCTCCTCGAGAAGCGAGCGCCATCGATCAGGCGATTTATTAGTCTGGTGCGCCGGCGATCACCCGCGAGTCCCCTGACCTCGTGGCGACGCGCCGGCTGCCCGCCAGTCGCCGGTGACGTTTCTGATTGCGGCGAGTCCGTTCACCAGATGACTGCGTGGAGGGCGATGAACGCGCACGCGGCAGACACACCAGGGCGTGAGCCGACGCGCGGCGGCTCGTGGCGTCGGCGGCGAGGCCGATCAGTGCTGGGCCGGCGAGAAACTGAAGTAGCCGGTCGTCGCCACCGCCGCGAAGCGCGACGCCGGCGCTGACGCCGGGAACGTTACCGGCGGCGCTGAAGAGAATGGGGGATCACGCTGGCGATGCCGAAACCGACGGCGCCGAGCCGAGGACGGCGACCCGGGATCGCCGATCGCCAGCGCCACGCTGAGGCCGAGCGCGGCGACTGTGCTCGACGCGCACAGTACGGCGGCCGGCCCGTACCGAAGACGAGGCAGTCGCCGCTGAAGCGTCCGACCGCCATCGCCACGAGAAGGCCGCGAAGCCGATCGCAGCCATGCTGGGGGTGTCTCTCGCAGAACGTCATGTAGGTAGACGGCGCTCCAGTCCGCCATCGCGCCTCGGCGAGGAGGCCGAGGAACGCCAGGCTGCCGAGCCCGAAAAGGCGCGCGAGGCCAGGCGAAGGTCGGCGCGTGGCTTCGTCGTCTCGGGCGCTGCCGGCAGCAGCCGCCCGACGACCGATGCAATGATGGCGACGGCAACGCCACTCGCGGTGAGCACGTGGGTGACGCGTCCGACGCCCGACGCGAAGGCGAGGCCCGCGATCGCCGCGCCCGCGAGCCTCGCCGAGGCTGAAGAGCGCATGAAAGGGACGACATGATCGGCCGGCCATAGCGTTGCTCGACGGCGACCGCCTGGGCGTTCATCGAGACGTCGAGAGTTCCGTTCCATCGCCGAGGATGAAGAGCGCCGTAGCGAGCAGCGGCACGCTCGGACTGAGCATCGGCAGCGGAAGTGACGAGCGCGAACGACTCGCGGCGATCGTCGTCATCGCTCCGGCTGCCGAACCGGCCGACCATAGCGCCGGCGATCGGCATCGCCGTGATCGCTCCCGCCGCCATCGCCAGCAGGACCAGCCCGAGCCGCCCATCGCCCGCCGTGCGCGGCCTGATCTCGGGAATGTGAGGAATCCAGCTCGCCAGCACGGCGCCGTTCAGGAAGAAGATCACGCTGACGGCGAGGCGGGCGGGTGCGGCCGGGGAGGCTTTCATGCGGATCCCTCCGATGGAGCGGGTCGGGGCTCTTCGCGGAATGCCGGTCAGATGCAGCGCGGCTGGCTCCAGCTCACACGCTTGGATGCCGGATAACGCGCCGCAGATCCGAGCTCATGGCGAAGGCGGGGGATGCGACGGGCTCTACGCGCTGGGGACCCAGCTTCACGGAGCGCGTCACACCCCGGCGGTGGCACGTAGCCGCCGGATCACCTCGCCGAGCCGGCGCGCGAAGTCGATCGGTCGTGCGGTCCTCGAGGTACGGGCCGACGATCTGGAGCCCGATCGGCAGTCCGCCGGCGTGACCGGCCGACCGGCACCGACGTCGCCGGGCAGGAGCGCCATCGTGACGAGGCCGGCCCACACGATCAGCTCGATGTACGAGCGCTCGGCGCCGTTCACCCGAATGGTCGCGGCTGAGGATGCGTCTCCTCGTGGTCGTGCGGGATCGCCGGGAGCGGCTGGACCGGACAGATCAGCACGTCGAAGCGCTCGAAGAACTCGGCCCAGCCGCGGCGGAGGTGCTGGCGCTCCTCGTCGACGGCGAGCCAGTCGCGGTGCTTGAGCGTCACGGCGCGGGTGAAGCGATCGTAGAGGTTCGTCGAGTCCGGCGGGCTCGCCGTCCGCGACCTTCGCGAGCTCCGCGACGTCCTCCGCGGCTCATGCCGCCCGAGAGGATCGGCCAGAGGAGCCTCTCGTAGCAGCGGTGGACGGCGCCGAGATCGGCGACCGGCCGCGCCGTCTCGTCGACCGTGACGCCCGCCGCGCGGAGCGCCGCGACCGTCGCCGTCCCGTGCGCCTGCACCTCGGCGTCGACCGGGCTGAACGGGTCGTCGAGCCAGACGGCGACGCGATAGTCGCGGAGCGAGCGCCGGCGCGGCGGCGGCAGCGTGAGGCGCCAGGCGTTCGCGTCGATCGCCGTCCGGACCCGCGAGCACGTCGAGCAGCGAGCGCCAGGTCGTCGGCGCTTCGCCCGAGCGGTCCCATGACGCCGAGGTCGTACTCGCCGAGCGTGCCGGGCGGTCCCGGGATGTGACCGCGTCCGGGGACGATCCCGTGGCGTCGGCTTGTGGCCGTAGACGCCGCAGCAATGCGCCGGCGTGCGGATCGAGCCGCCGATGTCGCTGCCGATCTCGGCGCCGGCGAGGCCCGCCGCGATCGCGACGGCCGACCCGCCCGAGGATCCGCCGGGCGTCCGCTCGAGGTTCCACGGGATTCCGCGTCACGCCGAAGACCGGGTTGAAGGTCTGCACGTCGCCCGCGAAGGGCGGCGTGTTGGTCTTGCCGAAGATGACGCGCGCCGGCGGCGCGGACGCGCTCGACGACGATCGCGTCGGTCGCCGGCACGTGCTCGGCGAGCATGGTCGCGCCTGCCGTCGTGCGGAGACCCGCGGTCTCGAGCGTATCCTTGACCGTCATCGGCAAGCCGTGGAGCGGACCGAGGATCGCGCCGCGGGCGCGCGCCGGCATCGGCGGCGTCGGCCGCCTTCCGCGCCCGCTCGACGTCGAGCGTGACGACGGCGTTCAACGCCGGGTTCAGGCGCTCGACCCGCGCCACGTAGTGATCGAGGAGCTCGCGGGCGCCGACGTCGCCCTTCTGCAACGTCGCCACGAGCTCGACGGCGGAACGCAGTCCGAGATCGGTCATATCGCCTCCTTGGAGGTCGGCGCCGTCACAGCGCGCCGTCGTCGTGGATCGTCCGGCCGCCGAGGACCGTCCGCAGCACGCGGGTCGCGGGCAAGGTCTCGACCGGACAGGTCAGCGGATCGCGGTCGACGACGATCAGGTCGGCGTGGTTGCCGACGGCGAGCGTGCCGACGCCCTTCCCACTGCAGCACGCGCGCCGCCTCGCGCGTCCACATCGCGAGCGACTCGGCGCGCGTCACCGCCTGCGCCGGGCCGTCGTTCCGCCGCCCGCTGCCGCAGAACTCGTGGGTCGTCCCGAGCGCGACGTGCTCGAAGACGTTCTTCGGTCCCCAGTCGCTGCCGCACGCGACGAGACAACCGGCGTCGAGCATGCGGCGGAGCGGGATCAGATCCTGCAGCACGTGCTCGCCCATGCGCTCGATGAACATGTCGCCCTTGCCCCACGAGAACGACATGCTGGTCGTGACGTCGATGCCGAGCGCGGCGTAGCGTCGGGCCTGGCGCTCGTCGACGAAGAAGCGCGTGCTGCATGATCCAGTGCCGGCCCTTGATCCCGTGGTCACGGTCCACCGCTTCCAGTTGATCGAGATACTCGTCGTGCTCGCCGCTCCCGGCGACGACGACGTTCAGCCGCAGGCGATGCTCGGCCGCGAAGCGCATCGCGAGCTCGCACCACTCCTTCGGGATGAACGACACGCCGCGCGTGAGCTCCCCGTACGGGCCCTTGTAGGGCTCACGCATCAGCATGAAGCCCGGCCAGCACGGGCCGCCGCGCGAGATCGTCACCCCGTCGACGCGGAACAGGTCGTCGCTCCGGTCGACGAGCGTCACCGCGTCCGCGAGCCGGGCTTGGAACTCGTCGAGGGTGAGCGGGACGCTCGACGCGGAGCGCGTAGTACTCCGCCTCGGGGGCCGCCAACACCCGCATCGTGAGCAGGTCTCGACTGGCGGAGGAAGCGATAGGCCTCGATCAGCGGCCGGTCCATCACGTGGCCTTCGTAGGCGGTCGTGACGCCCATGCGCGCGTACATCGCCTGCGCCTGCGCCATCCCCGAGATCAGCTTGTCGGGCTGCATCAGCGGCAGCTGCAGCAGCAAGCGGTCCATGAAGGCGTCGCCGGTGTAGTAGTTCGTGACCGAGCCGCGCGAGGATCCCCGTCGGCTCGCCGGCCGCGTCCTTGTAGATCCAGACGTGCTCGACCTGGTCGGGCGTCTCCCGCGTGATGCCGAGCTTCGCGAGCCCGGCCGAGTTGAACGCGATGACGTTCGGGATCACGGGGGCCCAGGCTTGGATCCACACCGGATGGTCGGGCGCGGCCCGGTCGAGGACGTGCCGGTCCGGCAGCCGCCCTCGCGAAGATCACGCCAGCCGCGGCGGAGAAAATAGTGCGGCTCGCCGACGGGCGTCGTCATGATCCACTCGCCTTTCGGCGTCGTCGCGGCGCGCGCGGCGATGCGCCGCACGATGTCGTCGTGCGAGACCGCGTCCTTGATGTCCACCGTCGCCCCTTCGATCACGCCGAAGTGGATGACGTGCGGGTGGGTGTCGACGATGCCGGGCATCAGGCTCGCCCCGCGGAGATCGACCTCGTGCGCCCCCGTACCGACGGCGCGCCGCACGTCGGCGACGCTGCCGGCGGCGACCACCCGCCCGTCGCGCACCCCGAGCGCGTCGAAGACGGGCTCGCCCGTCTCCATCGTGAGCACGCGACCGTTCCTGAAGACCGTTGCTGCCGGGATCTCGCCGCTCATGCATGGCCTCCGTCGGGACGCGTGGGTGCGCCTCCTTCCTCGCCCACGACGCGCGCGTCTCGCAAGAGCGCGGGTGATTGACGCGCCCGCGCCATCGCGCCATCCATGGCGCGTGACGCACGCGACGACCGTCGCTGCCGCGCTACCTCTTCACGGGACGCGGCGCGCAGCTGCTCCGGCACGTCCCGAGCTTCGCCAAGCTCTTCTGGCGGCTCTTCCGGGACCGGCGGGTGACCCTGCTGCCGAAGGCGTTGCTGGTGCTGATCGGCCTCTACCTCTTTTCGCCGATCGACGTCGTGCCTGATTTCGTGCCCCGTGATCGGCGCGCTCGACGACGTCGCGGTCGGGCTCGGCGGGCTCTGGCTCTTCGTGCAGCTCTGCCCGCCCGCGGTCGTTCGCGAGCACGTGCCTGCGGATCGCCGCCAACAGCGAGGCGCGTGCCTAGCTCGTCGCCGCCGCGCTCGCGATGGTCGGCGCGCTGGTGCTGCTCGGGGCCGCGAGCGGCCTGATCGTCGACGCGTGGTGGTTTCGCCAGCTCGGCGTCTCGGTCGTCTTCCGGACGACGCTCGTCGCCGAGATCGCGTGCTTCGCGGTCGCGTTCGCGGTAGCCGTTCGCCGTGGTCGCGGCGATCGGGCTCCGGGCGGTCAGCGCTGGTGCGTCGCGCCGGGGTGGTCCGGGTGGTCTTCCGGCGGACCGGCAACGGTCAGGCGACGCTGCCGGAGCTGATCGCGCCGCTCGCCGGGACGCTCCCGTGGCGCGCGCTCGTGCTCGGCGCCGCGGCCGTCGTCGCGATGCCTCGTCGGGCTCGTCCAGGCGTCGGAGTGGCAAACCTATCTGCTCTGGCTGCACGGCGGCGCGTTCGGGGTGACGGAGCCCTTCTTCGGCCGCGACGTCGGCTTCTTCGTGTTCGCGTTGCCGGCCTATCGAGCGCTGCTCGGCGCCGCGTTCGCGATCGTCGCTCTTCGCCGGGATCGTCGCCGCCGTCGTGTTCTGGCTGCACGGCGCGCTCGACCTCCGGCGTCCGAACGAGGTCGCCTCCCGCACGTGCTCGGCATCGCTGTCGTTGCTGCTCGCCCTCTATCTCGGGCTCCGCGCCGTCGGCTTCTGGCTCGGCCGCTACGAGCTCTTGCTCGCGCAGTCGGGCGCCGTCTTCGGCGCCGGCTACACGGCGGCCAACGTCACGCTGCCCATGCAGTGGATGCTCGCGGCGGCGTCGCTGGTCGGCGCGGGGCTCGCCGCCGCCAACGTGCGCGGGCACGGGGTGGCGCCGGCCGGCCGCGGCGTTCGTCCTCGTGCTCGCCGCCGGCATCGCCGCGTCGGTCGTCCCGGATCTCTATCAGCGCCTGCGCGTCCGCCCCGACGAGCTCCGCCTCGAGCGGCCGTACCTCGCGGACAACATCGCCATGACCCGGACCGCGTACGGGCTCGATCGCATCGTGCCGCGACCGTTTCCCGCAGAGCAGAAGCTCGACGCCGCCGCCGTCGAACGGAACCGCGCCACCTTCGAGAACGTCCGGCTCTGGGACCCGCAGCCGCTGCTCGACGCCTATCGCCAGCTCCAGCTGATCCGCACCTACTACGAGTTCCACGACGTCGACGTCGACCGTTACGACCTTCCCGGCGGACGCCGCCAGGTGATGCTGGCCGCGCGCGAGATCAACGCCGGGCTCCTCCCCGACAACGCCCGCACCTGGGTGAACCAGCGCCTGCAGTTCACCCACGGCTTCGGCATGGTCATGAGCCCGTGACCGAGCTCGAAGGCGAAGGCTTGCCGACCTTCTTCGTGCAGGACATCCCGCCGCGCTCGCCGGTCGGCATCACGGTGACCCAGCCGCGCATCTACTTCGGCGAGCGCACCACCGACTACGTCGTGGTGAACGCGGCGGCCGAGGAGTTCGACTACCCGAAGGGCAACGAGAACGTCACCAGCGCCTACGACGGGACGGGCGGCCTCGCGCTCGGCTCGCGCCTCCGGCGCGCGCTCTTCGCGTGGCGCTTCGGCGACGTCAATCTCCTGATCTCGGGCAACCTCCGCGCCGAGAGCCGCATCCTCTTCCGGCGCGCGATCGGCGAGCGCATCGCGACCATCGCGCCGTTTCTCCGGCTCGACCGCGACCCGTATCTGGTGGCCTCGGGCGGACGGCTCTTCTGGATCCAGGACGCCTACACGACCGCGCGCACCTATCCCTACGCCGAGCCGCTCCGCGGCCTCGGCCTCAACTACATCCGCAACTCGGTGAAGGTCGTCGTCGACGCCTACGACGGCACGGTCACGTTCTACGCCATGGACGAGCAGGAGCCGGTGCTGGCGGCGTACGCGCGCATCTTTCCCGGCCTCTTCCACCCGTTCGCCGAGATGCCCGAGGACCTGCGGCGCCACGTCCGCTATCCGGAAGACCTCTTCCTGATCCAAGCGGACCTCTACCGCACCTACCACATGACCAACCCCGACGTGTTCTACAACAAGGAGGACCTCTGGAGCCTCCCCGTCGACGGGGCCGGCGGCGAGCAGCGCGCGCGCGCGGCCGATCCCTACTACGTGATCATGAAGATCCCCGGCGAGGAGGGCGAGGAGTTCGTGCTCATGCAGCCAATGACCCCGGCCAACCGCAACAACATGGTCGCCTGGATCGCGGCCCGCTGCGATCCTGCCCACTACGGCGAGCTGGTCGTCTACGAGCTCCCGAAGGAGCGCCTGGTCTACGGCCCGCAGCAGATCGAAGCGCGGATCGACCAGGACACGACGATCTCGCAGCAGCTCTCGCTCTGGAACCAGATGGGCTCGAAGGTGATCCGCGGCAATCTCCTGGTGATCCCGGTCGAGGACGCGATGGTCTACGTCGAGCCGCTCTACCTGCGCTCGACGCAGGGACAGATCCCGGAGCTGAAGCGCGTGATCGTCGCCTACGACGATCGGCTCGCGATGGAGCGGACGCTCGACGCGGCACTGGAAGCCGTCTTCCGCCCCGGGACCGTCGCGCCGGCCGCGAGCGCGCCGCCACATCCCACGGTCGTCCGCCGACGACGGCACGCCCCCGCCGTCACCGAGCGAGCCGGCGGACGCCCGCGCCCGCTATCGCGCCGCCCTCGACGCGCTCCGGAGCGGCGACTGGGCGGGGTTCGGACGCGAGATGGACGCGCTCGGCAAAGCCCTCGGGCAGTGACGCTCGGCGCGACCACAGGAAGGGCACGACGAGCACGCTCGCCGCGCTCCGCGGCGAGCACGGCGAGGCCGACGTAGAGTACGGACGTCGCCTCGGGGTCACGCGGACGCTGCATCGCCGCCGATTCGCCACGTCCAGAGCGCGCGCAGCGCCGTGTCCGCCGCCGCCCGCGTCGGATCGTCGGTGGCGACGACGACATGCACCTCGTCGACCGCGAACGGCTCGGCGGCGGCACGCTGGGCGAGATAGGTGTCGAACCGCGCGTCCGAGACGTCGGCGGCCGAACGCGCCGCGAGCCGGCGCTGTACCGTCGCCTCCGACGCCTGCGGTCTCCATGAAGACGCAGCGCCGACCGTGGCGGGCGGCGACCGCGACCAGCCGAGCCCGATCGGCGTGGCGGAGAAAGGTCGCGTCGGCGATCACGCTCCGTCCGGCGGCGAGCGCGCGCGTCGACCTCGGCGCAGAGCGCCGCGTAGACGGCTGCCCGGGCCGCGGCGGTCGTAGCGCGCGGTCGGTGGCCGTCGCCCCGCCCGCCGTCGTCGCGTTTGCGGAGGAGGTCGGTCCGGAGCACGACGGCGTCGATCCGGTCGGCCAACGCCGCAGCGAGCGTCGACTTGCCGGTGCCGCTGAGGCCCGCAGCACGCGACGACGACGGGATCGCCGGCGCGCCAGGCGGCGCGGACGGCGCAGCGCGAGATACGCGGCGGCGCGCCGTTCGGCCACTGCGCGCTCGGGCGGCGCAACCTCGTCCTCGCTGCTCGTGAGGCACGCGACCGTCGCCCGCACGCAGGCGCGCGCCGCCGCGTAGTAGGGCAGCAGACGCGTCAGCATCGGATCGGCGGCCGCACCGACGTAGGCGCCGATGAACGCGTCGGCCAGGTCGCGACGTCCGCGGTGCTCCAGGTCCATGGCGAGAAAGGCGACCTCCGAGGCGACGTCGTTGCAGCGAAACGGCACCGAGAACTCGATGCAGTCGAAGACGTAGATCCCCGCCGCCAGCGCCGGCGCGTCGCCCGCCGGGCTCGGGCTCGTCGACGAAGCAAACGTGCTCGGCATGGAGGTCGCCATGGCCGTCGCGAATCCGTCCTTCCTCCTGACGCGCGCGGAAGAGCGCCGCGTGCGTCCGGACGAAGCGCGGCCCGAAGTCCGGCGAGGAGCGCGTGCTCCGCGGCCGGCAGCAAGCGACCGACGAACGGCTGGAGGACCGCCAGCGTGTCGTCCCAGCGGGCCTGCAGCGCGGCCGGCGCCGCATGCACGGCGACCGCGGCGCCGGTCGGTGCGGCACGGTGGAACTCGACGAGGCGGTGCGCGAGGCGCTCCATCATGGTCACCGCGACCGCGTCCGTAGCGAGCAGCGCCGGCAACATGCGTTCGGCGGGGAGCCGGCGCATGCGCAGACACGGGTTCGACCAGCGCGCCGTCACCCCCGAGCGCCAAGCCGCCGTCCGCGCGCCGCACCACCGGCACGCACGTCGAGATAGACCGGCGCGGCGAGGCGACGATCCAGCCGCAGCTCCTCGTCGCAGAACCAGCGCCGCCGCTCGAGCGTACCGAAGTCGAGGAACGAGAAGCGGACGGCCTTCTTGAGCTTGTAGACGTAGGGGCCGGCGAGGAACACATGCGAGATGTGCGTCTGCACGTGCTCGACCGCGGCAGGCCGGTGCGGGAAGAACGCCGGGACCGCGAGCGCCGCGACGACCTCGTCCTGACTCGCGCGAGGGTGCGACAGAATCGACGTCGGTCACGGGTAGCGTCCCCACTCGCGCACGCCCTCGTTCTGCTCCCGCCTCGGGGCGAGAGCAACGTAGACGGCGAGCTCGTCAGGCGCGGAAGGCTCCGGCGAGCCGCCGAGCGTCGCCAAGGGTAGTGTCTCAAGTTTGATGATGCACCGAGCCTCGGTCTGCCGGGAGCGCTCTTCGTTCGGTGTCGCCGGCGGGTGGGTCAGGGATTGCTCCTACGGTCGCCGGGTGCCGGCCACCCAGCGCGTACTGCCCGCCGGTGCTTCTCTGGCCTGCGCACGACGCGAGCTGCGGCTCCCGGGCAATCCCTGACCCACCCGCCGGCGACTCATTGAAGCAAGGCCGTCGACCCTCGCCGCCGAAGCCGACGCTTCAAGAAGAGGATGATGAAGTGATGATGCAGCAGGCGGGCGGGTCGGGGACGGCTTCCGGGAGCCGCGCCTCGCGTGTGCGCAAGACAGCGAGGCACCGGCGGGCAGTACGCGCTGGGCGGCGGAACCCGGCGACCGTAGAAGCCGTCCCCGACCCGCCCGCCTGCTGCCACCACTTCCGATTGCTCTGCCGCGCGGGAATCAAACTGATGAGGCACTACCTCGCCACGTTCCGCGTTGACACCGCGTAGGGACCGCCCTAGGCTTCGCCCCGACCGTCGCGACTGGCGCGCTTGGGTGGAATCGACCACCGGGAAGCGACGGCGTCTCGAGCCGCGCGTCTGGGCATCAGGAGATCACGCTCACGCAAGTGAGCAGGAGGTTGCCAATGCCCGAAGCGTCACGACTCGATCGGTATCTCTCGACTCGCCTCCCCGGCTACGTCCCGGGAACCCTCTCGCCCGAAACGGTGGCGTTCGCGGCCGCGCTCGACGCCGTCGGGCGCGAGCTCCCCGAGATCGCCGACGCGATCGTGCAGGAGCTCGCCGACCAGCGTCGGACGCTGAAGCTGATCGCGAGCGAGAACTTCGCCTCGCCGGCCGTCCTGCTCGCGATGGGCAACTGGCTGAGCGACAAGTACGCGGAGGGATCGCCCGGCCATCGCTTCTACGCGGGCTGCGACAACGTGGACGCGATCGAGTCGCGCGCCGCCGAGCTCGCGCGGACGCTCTTCGGCGCCGTGCACGCCTACGTCCAACCGCACAGCGGCATCGACGCGAATCTCGTCGCGTTCTGGGCCGTCTTGACGGCGCGGGTCGAGAATCCCGCCCTCGAGCGCCTCGGCGCGAAGACGGTCGGGGAGCTTTCGGCGGAAGACTGGGAGACGCTCCGGCGCGCGCTCGGCGACCAGAAGATGATGGGGATGGCGCTCGACTCGGGCGGGCACCTCACGCATGGCTTTCGACCAAACGTCTCCGGGAAGCTCTTCCGCTACTGCAGCTACGGCGTCGATCCCGAGACGTGCCGGCTCGACTACGACGAGGTGCGGCGGCGGGCGCGCGAGGAGCGGCCGCTCCTGATCGTCGCCGGCTACAGCTCGTATCCCCGGCGCGTCGACTTCCGGCGCTTCCGCGAGATCGCCGACGAGGTCGGCGCCGTGCTGATGGTCGACATGGCGCACTTCGCCGGCTTGGTCGCCGGGACGCGTCTTCACCGGCGCCGAGGATCCCGTGGCCCATGCGCACATCGTCACCACGACCACGCACAAGATGCGCTCCGCGGGTCCGCGCGGCGGGCTCGTGCTCTCCGACGCGTCGCTCGCCGAGACCGTCGACCGCGGCTGCCCGCTCGTGCTCGGCGGCCCGCTGCCGCACGTGATGGCCGCGAAGGCGGTGGCGTTGCACGAGGCCGGACAACCCGCCTTCCGCGACTACGCGCAACGCATCGTCGACAACGCGCGGACGCTCGCCGAGGCGCTCGTCGCCTCGCGGCGCGACGCTCGTGACCGGCGGCACCGACAACCACCTCGCTGCTCGTGGACGTCCGGCGCTACGGCTTGAACGGCCGCCAGGCGGAGGCCGCGCTCCGCGCCGCGCATCTCACGGCGAACCGCAACGTGATCCCGAACGACCCGAACGGCGCGTGGTACACGAGCGGCCTCCGCCTCGGCACGCCGGCGACGACGACCGCTCGGCATGGGACGCGACGAGATGCGCGAGATCGCCGACGATCCTCCACGGCGTGCTGGCGGCGACGCGCGTCGGGACGAAACGCGATGGGCAGCCCTCGCTCGTCGCCTTCGTCACCGATCCGAAGGTGGTCGCCGCGGCGCATGCGCGCGTCGCCGACCTGCTCGCCCGCCATCCGCTCTATCCGGAGATCGATTTGGCGTAACGCCTGACTACTTCTTCTTTGCCGGCTTCTCGACCGCGATCGCGAGCGCCTCGGTGTAGACGACCTCGACGAGGTCGCCGACCTTCACGGAATCGAGTCGCCTCGGCTCGGGCGTCGTCACCGTGACGACTTTGCCCCTCGGACCCTTCAGCGTGATGGTGCCCTTCTTCTTGTTCAGGCCGACGACCGTCGCCGTCACCTTGGTCTGCTTGCCGGCGGCCATGCCCGGCTTCTCACCCGGCTTGGCGCGGCCGACGGTGGCGGCTGTCTCGACGTCCGGCGCATCGCCCGGCTTCTGGAGCATGATCGCGACCGACTCGTAGTAGGTCACGACGACGTCGTCGCCCTTCCGCACCTGGCGAAAGTTCTTCACCTCGTCGCCGACGTGGACGTCGACCGTCTCGCCTCCGGTAATCCGCAAGGTCACGACGCGCGATGTGTGGTCGACCTCGAGGACTTTCGCAGCGACCGTTGCGACGGATTGCTCGACCACCTGCCCCGGCTTCACGGCGACCGCGTGGACCGCGACCGGCGGCGGCGGAGCCGCCTTCTCCGTGCCGCATCCCGTGAGCGCCACTCCGATCATCCCGACCGCTCCGAACCTCATCCAGGTGCTCGTGTCCATGCATCCTCCTCAGGTTGTGGGTTCAGGACGACGCGTTCGTAGAACATCTCGTCGCGGATTCGGCAAGGTTGCTTCCGATATCAGATCTGCGAGAACCCCACGCAGCGAACGGCGCGCAGGGCGAAGATATGCGATTCGCACCGGAGCGCGACGGCAGGAAGCGCGGTACCCTTTGCGAATCGCCACCGCGGGTGTCTTCCTGGCCATGTTCCAGTCGGGTTGGCTCGTCGCGCCGGTGCCCGCGGCGTTCGCACGAAACGGAGGAGGCATGAAGGACGCGAGGGTGAGGTTGCGCGGAGCAGCCGTCTGGTTCGCCGTGGGGCTGCTCGCCACGGGCTGCGCCACCCCCGTCGGTGTGTCGCGCATCGATCCGCAAGCCGCGTATCGCCTCCACACCGAGAGCGCGCTCTCGGAGGGGCAGCCTCCGAGGCCTCGAAGGTGGTGCTGCGGCGGCTCGGCCTCATGGATCGGTTCGAGAAGGAGCCCGCCGCCGTGCTCGCCGAGCTGCACCGCGGGCTCGCGCCGACGGGCGACGACTACCGGCCTCTTCGCGCTCGCCGACCTCTCCTTCCTGCACGGCGAGCGCACGCGGCGATCGCGCCTACTTTCTGGCGTCGGCCGTGTACGCCTACGCGCTCCTCTTTCCGGGCGCCAGCGACCCGACCCGCGTGCACCCGTCCGACCCGCGCTTCCGGCTCGCGTACGACCTCTACAACCAGGGCCTCGCCCAGGGTCTCGCCGCGACCGCACCGAAAGGAAGCGGAGCATCAATCCGGCGGCGGCGGCCAACGCGGGAAGAATGCCGAAGTCCGCCTCGAGGCGGGCGTGCGCCCGCTCCCGTTCGGGAAGCTCGACCTGACGCTCGACGAGGCGGGGCTCACCTGGGCCGGATATCCGCTCGAGCACTTCATCTCGACGACCACGCTGAGCGTGCGCGGTCTCCGGAACCGCTACCTTCGTCCCGGGCTCGGCGCGCCACTGGCGGCGAGCCTGGCGGACGCCGCGGACGCCAAGAAGCCCGTCGGCGCGGAACGCATCGGCGCACGCACCAAGGTGCCGGTGACCGCGCTCGTCCGTCTCGAGAACGTCCGCGCGAGCCTCGCGACCGGCCAGCTCCGCGGCCGCCTCGAGCTCTACGCAGCCGACCGGTGCGTCGACCGTGACGATCGACGGCCAACCCCAACCACTCGAGTCCGACCCGAGCGCCGCGCTCGCCTACCAGCTCGAGGGCAACCCGCTCTACGACCTCGAGATCGCGCGCATTCTTCCGCGGCGGCGCTCTTCAGCCGCATGCTGCCGCGCGATCGAACGCAGGACGGGCTCTTCACGCTGCAACCATACGTGCGCGGCAAGATTCCCGTCGTGCTCGTCCACGGCACGGCGTCGAGCCCGACGCGCTGGGCCGAGCTCGTGAACGAGCTCGAAGCCGACCCGATGATCCGCGATCGCTTCCAGATCTGGATCTTCATGTACGACACCGGCAACCCGATCGGCTATTCGGCCGGACGCTTGCGCGCGAGCCCTCACGGCCGCGGTCCACCAGTTCGACCCCGCGGGCACGGATCCGGCGCTGCAGCGCATGGTGGTGATCGGGCACAGCCAGGGCGGTCTGCTCACCAAGCTGACCGCGATCGACACCGGCACGCGCCTCTGGGACCACTCGAGCAAGAAGTCGTTCGACTCGGTGACGCTCGAGCCCGAGACCCGCGACCTCCTGCGGCAGTCGATGTTCTTCACGCCCCTCCCCTTCGTGAAGCGCGTCGTCTTCATCTCGACCCCGCACCGTGGCGCCATGATGGCCGGTGGCGGACTCGGCGCCTTCGCCGCTTCGCTGGTGCGGATGCCGGTCACCTTGCTCGGCCAGCTCGCGCGTGGCGGCGACCTCGTTCAACGACGACGCCCGGATCGCCGCGCTGCTGCGCCGGCCGCCGACGGCGATCGACAACATGAGCGCGAGCCATCCCTTCATCCAGATCACGTCGTCGATTGCCGTCCCGTCCGACGTTCCGGCGCACTCGATCATCGCCGTCAACGGAACCGGTCCGTACGAGAACGGCGAACGACGGCGTCGTCGCGTACCAGAGCGCCCACGTCGACTGGGCCGCCTCCGAAAAGGTCGTGCGCTGGAGCCACTCGTGCCAGGGCACGCCTGAGGCGATCGAAGAGGTCCGCCGCATCCTCTACCTGCATGCCGCGCTGAGGCCGATGCCGCGCCTCCGGCCGACGCCAGCGGCGCCGACGCCGCGCCGCAAACGAAGGTGACCCGTGCAGACGCCGGCCGAAGGGATCGCGCAATGACGACGACCGCAAGCACAGCACGCTGAGCGGAAGCGGAGGCAGCCCCGACTGAAGCCCGTCCTTCCTGCTCACGGGCCGCGCTTCGCGGCCGTACTCCTCCCGCGCGTCAACGACGCGCAGGATCTGGAGCCGCGCTCGTACGCCAATACGCCGATCGGCCTCAACTTCCTGATCGCGGGATACGCCTACCTGACGGGCGACGTCGCGACCGATCCGTCCCTGCCGCTCGAGGACGCGAAGGTGCACGTCCACAGCGCCGTCCTCGCGTACGCGCGCCTCGTTCAGCCTCGGCACGTCGGCCAAGGCCGACGTGATCGTGCCCTACAGCTGGTCTCGAGGGATCCGCGCTCTTCCGGGAATGCCGCAGAACCGCAAGGTCGACGGCTTCGCCGATCCCCGCTTCCGCCTCTCGGTCAATCTCTACGGGGCGCCGGCGCTGACGCTCGAGGAGTTCGCCGCCTACGAGCAAAACGTGATCGTCGGCGTGAGCGTGCAGGTCGCGGCACCACTGGACAATACGACGACGCGCGGGCCGTCAACATCGGCAGCCATCGCTGGCTCTTCAAGCCCGAGCTCGGGATCTCGAAGGCGTTCGGCCCGCTGATCCTCGAGGTCGCGCCGAGCATCACCGTCTTCACCGCCAACGACGACTTCCTCGACGGCAAACGCCGCGAACAGGATCCCATCTTACGCCGTGCAGGGCCACGCCATCTATCGGTTCGGGGATGCGCTCTGGGGCTCGATCGACGGCACGTACTACGGCGGCGGGCGCACGACCATCGACGGGGTGGAGGGCGACGACCGCCAGTCGAATGCCCGCATCGGAGCGACGCTGTCGCTCTCGGTCAGCCGCCGTCATTCGATCAAGCTCTACGCCAGCAAGTCGGTCGCCACCCGTGTCGGCGGCGACTTCGACCTGATCGGCATGGCGCTCCAATACCGCTGGGGCGGCGGGCTCTGGAGGAGGCTACTGGGTCGGGATCGTCAGGACCGGGAGGCGGCCGGTGTCGCCGGCGTCGGTGAGGGGTGAACAGCAGGATCACCAGGACGAGCGTGCGCTTGGAGCGCCAGTCGCTCTCGTCGATCCAGAACCAATGGCCTTTGTAGCGGATTTGGCGGCGTACGGCTGCTGCGGCTTGTGGCGCGAGCTCCGGATGTGGATGCCGAAGATGGCGCTTCGTCCGCGGCCATCGGCGCGGCCGGGGTCGCCCACTCCTGCGCGAGGTGCTCGGGCGGGACCTCGACGAACGCGGACACCGCCTGCAGGATCTGCAGCAACGACCGCGGCTGCATGGCGAGCGCGCCTTCGGCGCCCGCGCCGGCGAGGTCACGACGGGAACCGCGACGGCTCTGCCGGCAGGCCGAGCAGTCGACGCAGCTCGGCGCTCTTCGCCCGCAGGCTCGCGGAGAGATCGCCCCGGTGGAACACCGCGACCGTGGTCTCCCCGTGCGCCCGCATCCTTCCGGACCCCGAGGGTGACGCTGCTCCGCCGCCTGGAGCTCACGCATCAGCTTCGAGCGCGCGCAATGAACGCGGGATCCGCGGTCCGCGCCGGTCCGACCATGCCCGAGCGATTCTGGAGACCGTTCAGCGTACTCCACGGTCCAGGCGAGGACGAAATCGTGCGGCGTAGCCGGTCTGCAGAGTGTAGAGGATGGACGCCGTCGGGATCGGCGAAATCAGGCCGCGCAGGAACTTGTCGCCGGTGAGCGGTGTGTACGTGATGGTGGGCCGGTCGGTGAAGGTACCGTGCCCGCCGAGCGCCCCGAAGGTGTCACCGCTGCGATTGACCGGCGCGACTTGGCCGGAGAGGTCGACGCCGGTCTCGAGCGTGTAGCCGCTCACGATCTGACCGACGTCGAGGAAGATCCGGCACGTCGAGGTAGCGGAGCTTCACGATCGCAAGCAGCGTCTGCTGCTTCCACGACTCGGCGACGGCCGTGCCGAAGTCGAAGCGGTCGCGCGTCACGGTCCGGTGGGCCGATCGGCATGCAGCCGGCAATCCACATGCGGACGAAGACGCACGCCGCCACGCCCATCCCCGTGCGCCGGGCGATACGCATGCGTCCAGTCATCATGGCTTCCCTCTCGGCCGGCGGAGCGCGGCACCAACGTCCGGCGCGATGCTCGCGAGATGCAGGTCGCGTTGCGGAAACGGGATCGCGATCCCGCCTCGACGAGCGCGCGGTTGATCCGGCGATCGCCAGCTCGCTCGTCATACCCACCTTCTCCTCGATGCCCTTGTCGGTCCACGCGCGCAGCAGGAAGTCGAGCGAGCTGTCGCCGAAACCTCTTGAAGATCGCCTGCGGCGCCGGATTGGCGAGCAGCCGGGCATCGGCGCGCGACGCCGACCAGCAGCGCCACGACGCGCTCGGGATCGGTCCCGTAGGCGACCCCCGACCGGCACCTCCAAGCGGCAGAGACGGTCTGGTGAGTGTCCAGTTGGTGATGGTGCTGGCGGATCAGGTCGGCGTTCGGCACCACGAACTCCGAGCCGTTCCAGCTGCGCACGACGGTGGCACGCATTCCGGATCGCCACCACGCGTCCAAAGATCTCCTGCCCTGGGATCTCGACGACGTCGCCGGGGTGGACGCGGCGCTCGAGCAGGAGCGTCAGGCCGGCGGCGAAGTTCTTCACGAGGTCCTGCAAGCCGAGCCCGACGCCGACGCCGAGACCGCCGAGCAGGATCGCGAGCTGGCTGAGCTCGATGCCCGCGGCCGCGAGGGCGAAGAGGAAGCCGAGCGAGTAGACCGCGTAGCGGATGAGCGTCGAGAGGACGACGGCACGCCGGCGCGGCAGGCTGGCGCGCGGATACACGTCCGCATCGAGCACGCCGGTCACGGTCCGCGCGAACAACATTGCGGCGACGAGCGTGAGCACGAAGGCAATGACCGTACCGACCGAGATCGAGAGCGCACCGACCGAGACCCCGGCGGCGAGGAGCGATTGCAGCCCGGCGACCGCCGCCCCATGCAGCCCAACCGCCCGCAGCACGAAGCCGAGCCAGAAGAGCCCGCCCAACCCGCGGAGCACGACGCGCACGCGGCGGCGAACGGCGAAGGGGTCGGACGTGATCAGGTGGCTCCGCCGCACGAGCGGCGTCGCGAGCGCATCCACCAGGAGCGGCTCGAGGCTGGTCACGGCGGCGTATGCGAAGAGCGCGACGACGGCGCCCGCGACGATGCCGCGACCGAGGAGCGCCGCGAGGTGATCCCAGCCGCCGATCTCCGCGGCGAGTGCCACCACGAGGGCGACGATCAGCAGATGGGCTGCACGGCGCTGCCACGAGGGACCGGGATGCGCCGGGGCCCGGCGGGCGAGTCGCCGGGCAAGCGCGAGCCCGAGGACCGCCAGGTGACGAGCCTGCTGACACGCGCCACCGCGGGCAAATACGCGAGCGCAAGCGTCAGCCGGTCGAAGAAGAGCAGTCCAAAGAGTCCGACGAGCTCGGGCACGCGGACCGGGCCGGGCGTAGAGAGCGCGAGGCGGGCCGCCGGAATGAGCGCCCCGATCGCCAAGAGCTGCCGAAAGCGCTGTGTACTCAGCGGATGGATCCACGGGGTCGCGAGCAGGGCGAGCAACCACGCGAGCGCGTAGGGTCGGCGCGGTGCAGTCTCGCCGCGATCGACACGTCCGTCCCCGGCGCGCGCCGCGCGGCGGAAGAGCACCATCAGAATGGCGGCGACGAGGAGTTGTACGACGAGCGGTCGCGGATCGCGTGCAACGTACGCGAACGTGCCGTGCCCGTACGCGACGATCTGCGCCGGTACGCGCGGCAGCTCGCTCCGAGGCGATCGACGAACCCGCCCTCCCACAGCGGCGGGCGGCCGGGCACGGAAGAGACTCCGCCACTCGTTCGCCGTCGTCTCCTGCACGCGCTTGAGCGCCCGGGCGACCGCCGCTCGGCGGTCGAGCAAGCGGTCGCTGATCTCGAGCACCTCGATGCGCCAGGGTTGCAAGCGTCGCCGCGCCCTCGTCGAGCGCGGCGAGCGCGCCGTCGACGCGCCGCACGACCACCTCGCCGGCCGCGCCCGTCTCCGGGCGGGCGCGGGTCGCGACCCACACCACCCGGGCGCGGACGATCTCGTCGAGCGCGTCGGCCACCCGCTTTCGCCTCGGCGCCGAGCGTCCTCCCAGGAGAGCGAGCGTCGCGTCGGCGGACGCGAGCTCGCGCCCAGATCGTCGAGCTCGACGAACGGGGGTCGAGCGAGTGACTGGCGGCGCGCGCGTTTTGCAGCAACCCTCGAGGTCGGGTACGAGCGCGCCGAGATCGCGCTCGACGCGCGCGATCGACGCGCGCACGGTCGCATCCGGCACCACGCCTTCGAGCGCCCGGCAACAAGCCGTCCGCGCGGACGGCGACTTCCTGGGCCGAATCCAGACGACGTGCGCGGCGTCGGCTGGCGCGGGTTCACGCGCCGCGTCCGCCGCCGACGCGTCGACGGGCGCGGCGCTGGCCGGCACGCCCACCGGTGGTGGGGCGTCCGCCGGCGCCGCTCCTGCGGCAACGCTCGACCCGAGCACGAGCAGGACGAGGGCGAGCGGTACCCATGCCGGGCACCGCGGGTGTTTTCCGCCGGCCGCACTCCGGGTCCGAGCGGCATGGGTTACTTTTTGTCCGGCTTCTCGACTGAGATTGCGACTCGCCTCGGTGTAGACGACCTCGATCAGATCACCGACCCTGACCGGCTCGAGCCGCCTCGGCTCGCGGGCGGTGACCGTCTTCACATTCCCGCGCGGACCCTTCAACGTGATGGTGCCCCTTCTTCTTGTCGAGGCCGACGACGGTCGCGGTGATGGTCGTCTGCCGGCCGATCGCCGCCCCCGGCTTCTCCTCGGCTCGGCGCGGTTCGCCATGTCGGTGACGCCGGCGCCCGGCGTCGTCTCGCCCGGCTTCCGGAGCGTGATCGCGAGCGACTCATAGTAGGTCACGACGACGTCGTCGCCCTTCTTCACCTGCGGCAAGTTCCGCACCTCTTCGCCGACTTCGAGGTCGAAGATCTCGCCTTCCGCGTTCTTGAGGGTGACGATGCGTGCCTTCTGGTCCACCTTCACCACGCGCGCGGCAGCGCTCACGACCGACCGCTCCACGACCTGGCCCGGCTTCTCGGTGACGGTGGTGCCGGCGACCGGTGCCGGCGGCGGCGCGACCTTCTCGGTGCCACAGCCCGCGACCATCACGGCGAGCAGGGTCGCCGTGCCCATCATCATCGTTGTCTTCCTGTCCATGTGTTCTCCTTCTTGGTTTGGGTTCAGTTCGTGCCCGCCGGCAGCACGAGCAGCGGCGGACGGGTGAGACCTGCGCGAATGCGCGCCGAAAACTGCGGATCCTGATCCGCCGGCCTCGGCGCGCGCATTGATCAGCGTCGCCTGGCGAACCTCGGGAAACGGACGGCTCGTGTCGATCACGCCGCGCTCGTAGAGCAGCTCGTCGAGCCGGCCGTTCGCGATCACCCGCCAGTCGAAGGGAAACGATAGCCCGACCTTGCGGAGGTGGCGCGTGATCGTCGTCGTGCAGTTCGCGGTGCCGGCATTGTAGAACTCCGCCCGGTCGTCGAGCGCGTTGATCGAGGCGACGTAGTCGAGCAGGATCCTCCGCGCCCGCGAGACCGGCGTCCGCAGCTGATAGAGGTGGACCTGCTCCTTGCGGTAGTTGGTCCGGAGGCGAATCACGTCGCGCTCGTCGGCGACCACATAGTAGATCTCGAACTGCTTGAAGAACCCCTTGACCGGGGAGTAGTCCTCGCCCTTCTCCTTCCGGGTCTCGATGGACACAGCGAGATGTTGGCCGTCGGCGAAATCCCAGCTCATGATCGTGTGCGCGATCCCGGGCGCTCCCCAGTACGACATGAAGAGATCCACGCCCGAGAGCTTGCCGAGATCGAAGGTGCGGGTCTCCCAGCGCTCGGTGAAGTCGGTCTCGCTCCGGTAGTCGAAGTTGCGGAGGTTTCGAACAGTCATGCGGTCGCCGTCGAGGTCGACGTGCGCCGTGCGCGCGACGTCGGGCTGCCAGTCGCGGTCATTCCGCGGCTCCACGCGGCTCCACCAGAGCGCGAACACGGCGAAGAGCACGACGAGCGCCGTGAGTTTCCGGCCGAACGGTCTCACGGCAACGAGCACGCCGAAGCCGACCAGCGCCAGCGCCAGCGCGAGTCCGTCCGCGAGCAGCGCCGGGCGCGGCCCGGTGAAGTGCAACGCCGCCGCGGCCCAGACGAGCGCGAAGACGACGACGAAGCCGAACGCGACCCAGCCGAGGCGACGCATCAGGCGCCGATCGCCCTCGCCACTCGTGTGTCCAATGCGTATGAGTGTCGCACTCCGCTCCCCTCGTGGATCCCCGGTCGAACGGCGTTTCCGATATCAGACACGCGCTGCGCCGCAACCGTACTCGGCTTCCGGTAGTGCCTCAGTTTGATTCCCGCGCGGCAGAGCAATCGGAAGTGGTGGCAGCAGGCGGGCGGGTCGGGGACGGCTTCTACGGTCGCCGGGATCGCTGCCGCCCAGCGCGTACTGCCCGCCGGTGCCTTTCTGGCCTGCGCACGACGCGAGGCGCGGCTCCCCGAAGCCGTCCCCGACCCGCCCGCCTGCTGCATCATCACTCTTCATCATCACTCTTCTGAAGCGTCGGCTTCGGCGGCGAGGGTCGACGGCCTTGCTTCAATGAATCGCCGACGGGTGGGTCAGGGATTGCTCCGGGAGCCGCAGCTCGCGTCGTGCGCAGGCCAGCGAGGCACCGGCGGGCAGTACGCGCTGGGTGGCCGGCACCCGGCGACCGTAGGAGCAATCCCTGACCCACCCGCCGGCGACACCGAAACAAAGAGCGCTCCCGGCAGACCGAGGGCTCGGTGCATTTTCTCTGCGTTACGTCCGTTGCGACTGGTTCATGTGCAGTCCCACCAGGCGCCCGACCAGAATCGCCAGGTACATCTGTCCGGTGATGCCTTCCGCGACCGCCGCGTAGCGGGCCTGCAGCGTGAGGGGGATGATGTCGCCGTATCCGATCGTCGCGAGCGTCGTCAGACTGAAATAGGTCAGAACCGGGAAGACCAGGTGCTGATGCTGCGTCGGCTCCACTCTGAAGACGGAGCCGCTCGCGAAGCTGACCGCGCTCAGAAGTCGATCATCATCCGCGCCCCGAGAATGACCGGGTGTCGATGCGTTTCCCGACGCAGACCGGGAAGTGTTGCGCATTCATCCGAGAATGGTTTGTATGCCTCGGTGCACAACCACCCCCTCGCAGACCCCGAGGTCATCGCCTGCCCGGATTGCGACCTCCTGCAGCGCCTGCCGGACGTCCCGCCCGGTGCGTCGGCGCGCTGTCCGCGTTGCGACAAGGAGCTCTGGCGTCATCGCGAGGACTCGCTCAACCGGACGCTCGCGCTGACGCTTGCGGCGACCGTGCTCTACGTAGTCGCCAACACGGTGCCGATGATCGGTCTCTCCGCCGTCGGCCGCGAGGCGTCGACGACGGTCGTTGGCGGGGCGCTCCACCTCTGGCACAACGGGCCGGCGATCGTGGCGGTGCTGGTGCTCGTCACCGCCGTCATCGCGCCGGCGCTGCAGATCGCCTTCATGCTGGTGATCGTGCTCGGGGCTCGGCGCGCGCGCCCGCCGCGCTGGGTGGGGACGTTCCTCCGTCACCATCCGCGGACGCGTACCTGGAGCATGATCGAGGTCATGATGCTCGGGGTGCTGGTCGCGCTCATCAAGATCGCGGACTACGCGACGGTGATCCCGGGCCTCGCGCTCTTCGTAGCTGGGCGCGCTCGTCTTCCTGCTGGCGGGGATGCAGGCGAGCTTCGACCGTCGTGAGGTCTGGCGGCGGATCACGTGGGCGGCGTCGTGAGCGCGACCGCGGCGACCGCGATGCAGCTCGGATTGCACAGCTGTGAGGCGTGCGGACTGCTGTCGCGCCCCGCGCCCGGCGCAACGAAGGGCGCTGCCCGCGTTGCGACGAGGAGCTCGTGTTCCGGAAGACCGCAAGCCTGCAGCGCACGTGGGCGTACCTGATCGCCGCGGCGATCTGCTACGTCCCGGCCAACGTGCTCCCGGTCCTGACGACCACGACCGCCAGCGGCGCCGCCTCCGACACGATCCTCGAAGGCGTGGTGCTGCTGTGGTCGCCGACGGGATGGCCGCTCTCGCTGATCGTGCTTTTCGCGAGCATCATGATCCCGAGCGCGAAGATCCTGGCGCTCGCGTACCTGCTCATCAGCGTGCAGCGCGGTACGGTCGAGAACGGCGAGCAGCGTGTCCGGCTCTACCGCATCGTCGAGTTCATCGGACGCTGGTCGATGGTGGACGTCTTCGTCGACGCCTTCACCGCGGCGTTGATTCAACTGCAGCCGCTGATGTCCGTGGAGCCCGCGCCCGGACTGCTCTTCTTCGCCGCCGTCGTGGTGTTGACGATGCTGGCGGTCGAGTCGTTCGATCCCCGGCTGATCTGGGACTCCGCCAGCTCGAAGGAGGTGCGCCATGCCTGACCACGACCCCACGTTGCCTCCGGTGCCGAGCTCGCGGGCCGTGCCGAAGAGCCGGACCCGACTCTCGTTGGTCTGGATCGTCCCGATCGCGGCGATGGCCGTCGGCGCCTGGGTCGCCGTCGCCCGCTACATGAGCCAGGGCCCCGAGATCACGATCGTGTTCAAATCGGCCGAGGGGCTCGAGGCCGGCAAGACCAAGATCCACTACAACGGCGTCGACATCGGCACGCTCACGTCGATCCGGCTGTCGGACGACCATGGGGTGGTGATCACCACGGCGCAGATGGCGCCCAAGACCGAGAGCTTTCTCGTCGACGACACGCAGTTCTGGGTCGTGCGACCGCGCGTCTCGGGCGCCAACATCAGCGGACTCGGGACGCTGATCTCCGGCGCGTACGTCGGGAGCGAGATCGGCCGGTCGAAGAAGCGCCGGAGCGAGTTCGTGGCGCTGCCGCGCCCCGCCGGCGGTCACCTACGACATCCCCGGGAGGTACTTCCTGATGAAGACGCCCGATCTCGGATCGCTCGACACCGGCACGCCGCTCTTCTTCCGGCGGCTGAGCGTCGGCAAGGTCACGTCGTACGCGCTCGATCCGGACGGGAAGGCCATGACCGTCAAGGTCTTCGTCGACGCGCCCTATGACCAGTACGTCACGCCGAACACGCGCTTCTGGCACGCGAGCGGCATCGACGTGTCGCTCTCGGCGAACGGGATCGACGTGCAGACGCAGTCACTGCTCTCCATTCTCGTCGGCGGCATCGCGTTCGAGACGCCGGCGACCGATCCCATCTTGCCGCCGGCCGAGGCGGAGACCGTCTTCACGCTGTTCGCCGATCGCCCCGGAAGCCTTCAAGCTGCCCTCGCGCGATCCCGAGACGTACGTACTCGTCTTCAAGGAGTCGCTCCGTGGGCTCGTGGTCGGCGCGCCCGTCGAATACCGGGGGATCCCGATCGGCGAGGTGGTCGACATCCGCGCGCAGATGGACGCGACGACCTTCGAGTTCTCGGCGCCGGTGACGGTGCGCCTGACGCGACGCGGCTCGGGGTCGCCATCGTGGATCTCCCGCCCGGCGAGGCACTCGACGTGGCCCGCCGGAAGTTCATGGACGCGCTCGTCGCGCGCGGGGGCGGGCGCAACTCCGGTCGGGCAGCCTGCTCACGGGGGCGCTGTTCGTCGCCTTCGACGTGTTCCCCGACGCGACGGCAGTCACGGTCGACTGGTCGCAGCACCCGGTACGATTGCCGACGATCCCCGGCGAGCTCGCGGGCATCGAGGCGCGTGCGGCGAGCATCATCAAGAAGATCGACGAAATGCCGCTGAAGGAGATCGGCGCCGATCTCCGCAACACGATCGCCGAGCTCGACCGGACGCTCCTGAGCGCGCACCGCACCGTCGACAACGCCGACAAGCTGATCCAGCCGGACTCCGTCCTCGGCGCCGAGTTGAGCAACACGCTGCAAGAGGTGACCCGGGCGGCGCGCGGACTCCGCGGGCTCGCGGACTATCTCGAGCGCCATCCCGAAGCGCTCATACGCGGCAAAGCCGGAAAGGCGGAGTGATGAATACCCGAATCGGACCCCGACGCAGGCCCGCGCTGCTCGCCCCGTTGACCACGCTCTGCATCGGCGCGCTCGCCGCCGGTTGCGCCTCCGCGCCGGCGCGCTTCTACACGCTCGCGCCGACGGCGACCGCCGGCCCGGGGCCGGCCGCCGCCTATGCGATCGTCGTCGGGCCGGTGTCGCTCCCGGCCGAGGTCGACCGGCCGGAGTTCGTCGTGCAGGTCGCCCCGAATCGTGTCGCGCTCGACGAGTTCAACCGCTGGGCTGCACCGCTCGGCGAAGGGATCGCGCGGACGGTTGCGGGAAACTCTCTCGGTCCTCCTCGGCACCCTACACGTCGCGACCGCGCTGATCGCCAACCTCAATCCCGCTTATCGGATCACGATCGACGTGCAGCGCTTCGAATCGACCCCGGGGCAGGAATCCTGCTCGAAGCGATCTGGGCGGTCCGGAAGGCCGCGGGCGGGGAGCCGCGCTCGGGCCGCACCGTCGCGCGTGAAGTCGTGGACGGTCGGGCTTCGACGCGCTCGCCGCAGCCCACAGCCGGGCGCTCGCCACCATGAGCGCCGACATCGCCGCCGCCATCCGGACGGCGGCCGCCGCTAAGCGCTGAGCGGCGGCCGCAGCTCGATCCAATGGGGCTGACCGAACTCCGCGACTACTTGGCGCCGCGCCGGCACACGCTGCTGCTGGCGGCGTTGGTGACAGCGGTCGCCGTCCGGCCGCTCGTCGGTGACGGCGGCGCGGTCCCGTTTTGTTCAGCCTCGCCCTCGTCGGGCTCCTGCTGGTCGCGCTGCACATGAACACGTCACAGCGGAGCTGGTCCTGAGCGCTCGGACGACGCGAGGCATGCGAGGGGCAGTGCTCGCGACGCTCCTCGTGGTGGTGCTCGGGCCTTCCGGCAGCCTTGCCGAATCCGCGACCCCGGGCCGGGTGCTCGTCGTGGCCGTTGCGGACGTCCCGCCGTTCGCAATCAAAGGAGAGGACGGCACGTGGACGGGCCTCAGCATCGAGCTCTGGCGCCTCGTCGCCGACGAGCTCGACTCTCCGCTGGAGGTCCGCGCCGTCGCGCGTCCCGGACATCGACGGCGTTCTGCGGAATCGGTCGGCCGACGTCGCGCTCGGCGCCATCGCCGTCTCCCGCCGAGGGCGAGGAGGCCCACGACTACTCCGCTGCCGTATCTCACGACCGGTCTCGGGTTCGCGGAGCCGGCGAAGCGCGGTCCATCCTGGCGGACGATGGTGCGGGCGCTCGTGGGATCCGGGCGTGCTCTCGATTCTCGCCGCCATCGCGGCGGCGATCGTTCTGACCGGCGTGCTGATCGCCGTCATCGAACGCCGGCGGAACCCGGAGCAGTTCGGTGGCTCGCTGCCCCGCGGCATCGCGACCGGCGTATGGTGGGCGGGTGTCACCATGACGACGGTCGGCTACGGCGACGCGACCCCGGAAGAGCGGTGTCAGGCCGCTCGGTCGCGCTCGTCTGGATGTTCGTCGGGGTGGCGGCCGTCAGTGATGTTCACCGCGACCATCACGTCGGTGCTCACGGTGGGATCGTTGCGGGAACGTGGACAGTCCGTCGGACCTCGAGCACGTTCGTCTCGCGGCCATCGCCGGCGGGCCGGCGGCCGAGTATCTGCGCGTACACCACGTTGGCTTCGCCGCCCATCCGTCGACCGAGGAAGCATTGCAAGCGCTCGCCCGACGGCGACGTCGACGCAACGCTCGCGCCGGTCCCCGCGCTCCGCTATTTGGTGAGCCGGCGGTGGCAGGGGAGCCTTGCGGGTGTCCCCGATCGTGGTCGAGCCGATCAGCTACGCGATCGGGCTTCCGGACGACAGTGCGCTTCGCCAGCCGATCGATCGCGCGCTCTTGCGGATCATCCGCGAGGATCGCTGGCGGAGCATCGAGCACGAGTGGCTCAGGGCATCAATGAGAGAGGAGCGCAACATGCCGAACCCAGGGACCCGACTTCGCATGATCGCGTTCGCGATCGTACTGTCGCTGCCCGGCGCCGGCCCGGCCGCGGCGCAGTCGCTCGAGGAACAGACGCGCCGTCCCCCGGGACCAACAGTCTCGACAACGACTCGATGGACCTCCGGGGCCGGACGGCGGACCAGGGCGGCACGAATAGTCTCGACAACGACTCGATGGACCTCCGGGGCGGACGGCGGACCAGGACGGCACGAACAGTCTCGACGACGGCTCGCTCCAGGGCGGCGACCAGGCCGACCCGGGCGACGACCAAGCCGACCCGGATTGAATAATGACGTCCTCGGTCATCGCGCTAAAGGGCTTCGTCCGGATCCCGAGCACGCCGCTGCGGACCGCGTTCGGCATGCTCGGCCAGTAGCACTTCGAAGCGAGTCGCCGTGCTGGCGGGTGCCGTTTGGACGACCCCACCAGCACGCGTTCGACGTCTCGCCTACCGGATCCCGCAGGTATTCTTGATCTGCGCGATGCGCGCGTCGATCTGGGAATCGTACTCGCCGATGGCGACCTTGAGCTTCGTCGTCTCGGTTCCCGACAAGATCCCGAGCACCGCACCCGCCGGATAGATCGCAGTTGCCCCCTCGATCAACCGCTCCGCGACGCTCGCTTTCTCGGCGCGTAGGACCCGCAGATCGCCCTGGGCCGTCGCGCAGCTGACCGGCCCCGACTGCTGCAGGTTCTGCATCGTTTTGCTTCTGCTGCATGGCGCAGCCGCTCGCGAGGCTGAGCAGCAGCGTCGAGCATGCCATGGCGGCCATCCTCGCCTGAGAGCACGTGCGTGTTCTTCTCTCATATACGTCCCCCTTTCGATCGCGCGGGGATCCGTAGCAAACGTGAGGCGCGATCCACAACCAGACAGATCGCTTCAACCCTTTCCTTCGCTCGTCACCTTTGGTACGGCCCAGCCGCAGAAAAGGGGGTCCTGCGCATGTGGCTACAGACGTGGGAGGATCCCGGAAGCGCGTTCTGGTTGTTGGCGCTTGCCACGGCGATGATTGCGCCCGCGCTCGGCTACGCCGGCCAAGATGATGTGGGCGAACTCGCCAAAGAAGCTCCAGAACCCCGTAGCCTCGCTCATCAGCGTCCCCTTCAGAACAACTTCGAGTGGGGCGGCGGTCACGACAGCGACGGCTTCAAGCAGCCGCATCGAGGCACCTTTTGCCGCCCTTGCGTAGCGAACATCCGTGTGACCAAGGTGCGCAGATCCATACAGGTCTGGAACGATATACGTCCGGAACGATGCGGTATGAGCTCTTCCCCGTTCAGATTGGATCTGCGCGCCGCCCGACTGATGCGCGGCGACCAGGCCATATCGCTCCGCCCGAAGACCTGGGCGGTGTTGGCAGTACCTGGCCGAACGGCCGGGGATGCTGGCGACGAAGGACGAGCTGTTGAGCGCGCTTTGGCCGGGCGTGACCGTCGGCGAGGACACGCTGAACAAATCGATCGGTGAGCTGCGCGCCGTCCTCGGAGATCAGCGCCAAGACGCCGCGCTTCATCGAAACTGTGCACCGCCGCGGGTTTCGGCTCGTAGGACGGATCGGCGACCTGGCAGTCGAGGTCGACCAGGTTGATGGACCCCATAGCGACGTGGCACGGACGCGCGGCCGCTCGTCGGACGGACCGAAGCCCTCGATAGACTGGCGGGACTATTGGCGCGGGCTCGCGCCGGTGAGCGCCAGTTGGCGTTCGTCTCCGGTGAGGCGGGCATCGGCAAGAGCGCGCTGGTCGAGGCGTTCCTTCCTCGCCTCGCCGGAGGTGCGGGCGTCTCCGACGACGGTGTGGGCGGCGTCCGGGCTCTGCATTCAGCAGCACGGTTACAGTCCGGAGCCCTACATGCCGGTGCTCGAGGCGCTCGATCGCCTGGCCCGGCGGCCGGACGCCGGTGACGTCACGCGTCTGCTGCGCCACGTCGCACCGATGTGGCTGGCGCAAATCCCCTGGCTCGGCGACGACGAGGTCGGCGCCGCCGGAGGAGCCACACACGTTGCCGGTTCCGGGAGGCGCCCCGGATGCTGCGGGAGTTCGCGGCGTTCGTCGAGAGCCTGACGGCCTCGGGAACGTTGATGCTCGTCCTCGAGGATCTGCACTGGAGCGATCCCTCCACCGTCGATCTGCTCTCGCTCCTCGGCCAGCGCCGTGATCCCGCACGCTTGCTCGTGATCGGAACCTATCGGCCGGCCGAGGTGGCCGTCCACGAGCACGTGTTGGCGACTGGTGCTGCAGACGCTTCGGCTCCGGCATCAGTGCGTCGAGATGCCCCTCCACGAGCTCGTTGTGGACGACGTCGGGCGTACCTCGACCTGCGCTTTCCCGGCGCAGATTTCGCGGAGCGATTCGCGCGCGTGGTCCACGAGCACACCGACGGGCACCCGCTGTTCATGGTCGCGCTCGTCGACCACCTGCTGGCGCGCGGCGCCATCCTCGACACGGCCCCGGGGTGGGCCTTGAGCACCGACCCCACCCACCTCGACCTCGGCGTGCCCGACGACATCCGGCTGATGATCGAAACGCAGCTCGCCGTCTTGAGCCCGGCGCAACGGAGGCTGCTCGAGGTCGCGAGCGTCAGCCAGACCGGCATCACCTTGCCGATCGTGGCGAAGGTGCTGGAATCGCGGGTCGACGACGCCGAAGCGGTGATCGAGACGCTGACGCGGCCGCAGCAGTTCCTCCGGGCAGCGAACCCGCCGAATTGCCCGGCGAAATGGTCACCCGACACTATGCCTTCGTCCACGAATTGTACCGGCAGGTCGTGTACGACGGCATTGCCGCCGAGCGCCGGGTCCGACTGCACCAGCGTGTCGGCGCCACCCTCGAAGCCGCGTACACCGAGCGGGTGAACGAGATCGCGCCGACCCTGGCCGTCCATTTCGAACGGGGTGACGATCCGGCGCGCGCTATCCGCTATCTGATGCTCGCCGCCGCGCGCGCGCGCCAGCGATTCGCCAAGCGCGAAGCGATTGCGTTCCTCGAGTCCGCGCTCGCCCTCGTTGCGCGGTTGCCGGACGAGCGAGAGCGGCGCTTCCGCGAGCTCGAAATCCGCCTCGCGGTCGCGCAGCCGTCGCACGAGCCGTAGGGTTTCTCGGAGCGATAGAGGCGCACCAGTCCAGCGCGCTCAGTCGCCGTCGAGCGCGCCGTCGTCGAGGCTGTTGGTGCCGTCCTGGTCCGCCGTCCGGGCGCCCGCCGGGACGCCGACCAGGGTGACGAAGCTGATCGGCCGCGGCGACCGTCACCGCTACGCTGCGGCGCACATGTGCCGTCATTGCGGTACCCGCCCGGTCACTTTTGAGAGGTCGATCACGGAGAGGACGCGCGCGGAGTACGTCACATACCCGGTCCGCCCATCCGGGCTGACGGCAATCGCCCGCGGTTGATCGGCGAGCCCGACGTTCGCGACCATCGTGCCCGAACGCGTATCGATCACGTCGATCCGGGAATCGCCGTAGCTCGCGACGTAGACGTAAGCGCCAGCGGATCGACGGCGATGCCAGGCTGGTTGCGCGCCGGTGGAGATGGTGGTGGCCTTGGCGAAGATCGACGACACCGACCGTGGCCGCGCGGGTATTCGGCACGTAGGCGCGCGACCCGTCGGGCGCGAGCCTGAGGCCGGTCGGCGCCGCCGCGAGCGGCACCTGAAAAACGATGGCCGCGGTGGCGGCATCGAGAGCGAGGAGCGTGCCGTCGATGCACGCGAGCTTGCAGCCGGCGACGTACACCAGCTTGCCGTCGGCGCTGACGGCGACTCCCGCAGGATGGACGCCAAGGAAATGATCGCCGACGATCGTGTTGGTGGCGGTGTCGATGACCAACAGATGGTCGTCCTCGACGGTCGCGTTGGTCACGTACACGCGCCTCGCCGTTCCGCGCCACCGCGACCGACGGAGTCATCACTGCCCTCGCGATGATCCCGACCGGGATGCGCTTCAGCAGGAAGGTCGTTCACCGTGTCGAGCACGAAGAGCGTTCTGCGCGGTCAGGTCCCATCACGTACGCGCGGCGGCCGTCCGGGCGTGAGCGCGATCGCAGCCGGCTGTCCGTCGGTCGTGATCGTTCCGGCGACCTGCCTGCTCACCGTGTCGATCGCGATGACCTTCCCCGTTCTCGCCGCGACGTAGACGCGCGCGCCGTCGGCGCGGACGGCGGCGTCGATGCCGTAGTCGCCGAGCGGAATGGTGGCGACGACGGCGCTGCTCACGGGCGCGGCCGTGTGGACGAGCGTGCCATTCGACGCGGCGCCGCAGGCCGACGCGCCGGCGAGTGCGAGCACTCGCGACCCATCGCAGCGGCCACGGCGGCGATCTGGCTATTCGAGGTCGTCGCCATCGTCGACCTCCGGGTCGGACGTTTCGTAGTCCGCGGGTGGCGGCGCTGCGATGTCGGGGCTCGACCGCTCGTAGTCGGCGCGTGACGGCGGCGCGAGCCCGGCTGCGCCATCTCGGTCCGCGGGCGGAGCCGCCTGCTCCAGCTCCGGGCGCGCTTGCTCGAAGTCTGCTTGCGGCGGCGGCGCCAGCTCCATCTCCGCCTCGATCGTCCACGGGACGCTTGCAATTCCGGCCGCCACCAGAGCGGCTGATGATGCGGCCCCGGCGTCTCTGCTTTCGTCGATGCATGGTAGCGCTCCTTTCGTCGTCCACTCTAACGCCAGAATCGACTGATTGTGCCATGTGGAGTCCTACCAGACGCGCGACACGCCTCACCTTCCGACCGGCAACGTCAGGAGCGGCGATTTCCCTTGCCGGTCGCGGACTGCAGCGAGAAGAGGACGTTCACCAAGCCGAACGTAACCTTCGAGCGCTGGTCGTCGTCGGCGATGTAGTACCACCAGTCGCGATAGCGGACCGCGACGTACGCCGACCGCGGCCGTATCGGCTGCGAATGGATCGCCATCACCTCTGCCGGTGACGTTCGACCAATCGAACGGTCGTCCGTGTGCGTCCTGGTGACCGTGACGAGGCCCGCGGCGACGTGCGGCGCGGGCGGCTCGACGGCCGCGGAAAGGAAGTAGAGGACGCCGAGCAGAGATCGGCACCGCAGGCCGACCTCGTCGGGTTGGCGCCGGAACGGAAATGCCGTCAGCATCGAAATCGTTCCGCCCGAGCTTCAGGTCGAGGGAGCGACGGACGGCGATGACGTCGGCGGCAAGCGGACTGCGGGGATCGGCGGGAGGCCGTACCCAGAAACGAGGATCGCGCCCGGGCGGATCGGTTCCCGCGCTCCCGCCGCTCCCAGTTGAGGCCCATCAGCCCGGCGGCTTGCAGCCGATGGATACCGGTCGGCGAGATCGGCGAAGCTTTCGTAGTCGGGCTGCTGTTCCGGCGTCGGCCCCGCGGCGGTGAGCGCGTTGAGCACGTCGTTCATCCGCTCGACCGCTACCAGCAGGAGACGCTCCGCGCTCCAGCCGCTCTGCGAGAAGAGCATGATCGAGTCCAAGGGAATGGGTGCGAGCATGCGCTCGGCGAACTCGTCTCCCGAAAGCGGCGTGTACGTGACGGTCGGTTTCTCCGAGTAGCCGAGGCCGGTGCCGAGCGTCGCGCTGCCGGAACCGGCGCCGCTGATCTGGCCCCCGGCGCTGAACGAAGCGTCGTAGCCGTACTGGGCGACGATGGCGCCGAGCTCGAGGAAGAGCGGCGAGTCGTTGTAGCGGAGGCGAACGAGGTTCAGCAGCATCTCGGCATCCGCCGAGCGCACGATCTGCTGGTTGTAGTCGGGCGCTCGCCGCGCAGCGCGCGCGGTCCGAGGCCGGTCGCACAGCCGGTCACCAGCAGCGTCACGAGGCCCAGCAACCAATGGGCGCGCGTACTCCTCGGGGGCGGGCGACCGTACATGGAAATCCGCCGCACGAACGGCACGGTGCCAGCGGGGAGGTCGAAGTCCGGAAAGAGTCGGGAAACTTCGAGGAAAATTGCAGCGCTCGCCCCACGCTCTGAAGTTTCCTGGAAGTTTCCGGGCATTTTCCAGACTTCCGCCGCGGCTGGCTGCCAGGTTGTCGACGTGCGGCACCAGAAGACGCCGAGCGGCAAAAAGTCGGCTGCGGGTGCCGAGCGCGAGGTCGAGCCGTCGTTGCCGGCCTGGAAGGCCTTCGTGGTGCAGCTGAGCCGCGACACGCGCGGACCACCCGGGATCTGCGCGGGTCGCGTGCAGCACCTGAGCACCGGCCGACGCGCCCGCTTCAATTCGGAGCAGGAGCTGCTCGCGAGTCTGTGGCGCTTCGCTCGCGGACATCGAGGATCCGGAACGGTGACACGCCCACACATAGGAGGATGCCGATGAAGAGAGCGACACGCGTACTGTACGCCGGCGCATGCCTCGGCGCGGCCGCGCTCAGTCGGATGACGAGACACGGAGGGATCGGCAATGCGACGACTACTCGAATCCATCTTCTTGCTGCTCGCTATCGACCACGGCGGCGCTCGCCGCGGACAAACCCAACATCGTCGTCATCATGGGCGACGACATCGGCATGTGGAACATCGGCGCCTACCATCGCGGCTTGATGGCCAGCCGGACGCCGAACCTCGACAAGCTCGCCAAGGAGGGGATGCTGTTCACCGACTACTACGCCGAGGCGAGCTGCACGGCGGGCCGCGCGAACTTCATCACCGGCGAGCTGCCGATCCGCACCGGCATGACCACGGTCGGCCAGGCCGGCGCGCCGACCGGCCTGCCCGCCGAGGCGGTGACCATTGCCACGGTACTCAAGGACATGGGGCTATGCCACCGGCCAGTTCGGCAAGAATCACCTCGGCGACAAGAACGAGTTCCTGCCGACCGTGCACGGATTCGACGAGTTCTTCGGCTACCTCTACCACCTCGACGCGATGGAAGATCCCGCCCATCCCAACTATCCGCAGAACTTGCTGAACGTCGTCGGCCCGCGCAACATGGTTCATTCCTGGGCCACCGACAAGGATGACCCCACCGGAGATGCCGCGCTGGGGCAAGATCGGCAAGCAGAAGATCGAAGACGCCGGCACGCTCTATCCCAAGCGGATGGAAACGGTGGACGACGAGATTCGCGACTTTGCCATCAAGTTCATGGACCAGGCCAAGAAGGACGGCAAGCCGTTCTTCGTCTGGCTCAACCCGACGCGCATGCACATCGTCACCCATCTCTCGGAGAAGTACGAGAACGATGCGCAACTGCGGAGAACGGTTGGTCGGAATCGGAAGCCGGCATGGCCCAGCTCGATGACGACATCGGCCTCGTGATGAAGAAGCTCAAGGACATGGGCGAGGACGAACAACACCATCGTCGTGTTCACCACCGACAACGGGACCGAAGTCTTCACCTGGCCCGATGGTGGTCAGACGCCGTTTGCGCAATCCAAGGGGACGGTCATGGAAGGCGGCTTCCGCGTGCCTGCGATCCTTCGTTGGCCCGGCCATGTGCCGGCCGACTCGATCCAGAACGGCATCTTCTCCGGCATGGACTGGTTGCCCACGTTCGCCGCGGCGGCGGGCAATCCGAACATCACCGATGAGTTGCTGAAGGGCAAGAAGATCGGCGACCGGACCTACAAGAACCATCTGGACGGCTACGACCAGACGGCCGCCATCACCGGGCAAAGGGCCGTCCGCCCGCCACGAAATCTTCTACCTCGGCGAGAGCACGGTCGGCGCGGTGCGCATCGACGATTACAAGTATCGTTTCATCGACCAGCCCCGCGGCTGGTTGGGTGAAAAGACGCACGTTGACGTGCCCTACTTGATCAACTTGCGCCTTGATCCTTTCGAGCGCACGGGCTGGCCCAACAATGGGACGAAAGAAGGTGCGACAGCAGTATTTCGATTGGTTCAAGTTTCAATTCTGGCGTTTTGTGTTCGTCCAGCAGGTGATGGGCAAGGAACTCCAGACCTTTCTCGATTACCCGCCGATGCAGAGGGGCGCGAGCTTCAACCTCGACGCCGTGAAAGCAGAGATGGCCAAGAGGATGGAAGAGGCGGAGAAGGCAAGCAAAGGCACGGGCCAGTAACCGGAACGGCTTCAAGGGCGGGCGGCTCGTAGGGGCCGCCCGCCACGTCCTTTCGTCAACGACGGAGACCGCACCATGCAGACGATGGTGGGCACGGTCGGACCGGCGATCGCCGCCAGATGCGGTTGCGCTGGTGGGCCCGGCCATGAGGCGTAACGCGGGATGGTGCCGTATGTTCGCCTCTGCCAGCGCGTCCGTTGGGCGCTGCTGCTCGCGCCACATCACGCGTCGCGGGCAAAAGACGGAGACCGGTATTGCCGTTGCCACCGGAAGATCTGAAGGGAGCTGACCTCCACCACCGGTGCGCCGGAGTCGTGCGCAAGGCGCCCGCCAGCCAGCCCATCAGTGATCCATCGGTGCACTTTCCTTGAGCGAACGCTCCCACAGCTTTCCTGGCCGCCGCTGCCCGCGCAGACCGTGGACAACGCGTACTACGTCTTCGCGCCGCAGGTCGGCATGGTTGCGCTGGTCAGCCAGTGGAAGATGTCGAAGCGTCCTGGCAGGATCCACATCGACACGACGATCGGCAAGCGTGCTGAGCGCCAGGTAGTGCGCCGCGGCGCTGAACGCTTCTTCCCGAACGACGGATGGGCATCACATGCGGCATTGGGCATTGTCAGGGGTCTTGACTGCTTGCTCGTGCGCGGTGAGGCCGTCGCGATGCCCTTCTGGGGGCGTAAAGCGGACTCGAGCCCTGCCGACTACCGCACCGGCGGCGCTCAAGCCTGGCGAGTTCGTCTGGGCTCCGGAGTTGCACCGGATGGTCCGATCGTCGTCGTCGTCAGCCTGACGGAGCAGCGTGCCTACATGTACCGGAACGGCATCGCGATCGGCTTCACGACCGTCAGCACGGGGAAACCCGGACACGAGACGCCGACCGGCATCTTCACGATTCTCCAGAAGGACAGGGATCACCACTCGTCGACATACAACGACGCGTCGATGCCGTATCAGGAGCGGCTCACCTGGGACGGGGTCGCGCTCCATGCCGGCGGGCTTCCCGGCTATCCGTCGTCCCACGGCTGCGTGCACCTGCCGTCCAAGCTCGCCGAGGATCTCTTCGCGGCGTCGCACATGGGAATGACGGTCGTCGTGGTGAGCACCAAGACGGCACCGGCCGACGTCGTGCATCCCGCGGTCCTGACGCCGGTCGATGCGACGACCGGCGCGGAGCGACGTGGATCCGCGCCTCGCAGGAGGGCACCTCTCGCGCTGGCAGCCGGAGAAGTCACCCGACGGCCCGGTCTCGATCATGATCAGCGTCGCCGATCAGCGCGTGATCGTCCTGCGGAACGGCATCGAGATCGGACGCGCGCGCATCGCCGTCACTGCCTCCCGGCAAGCCGCTCGGCACGCATGCGTACATCGTCAAGGCCGGTGAAGGGAGCGGCACCAGCGTGCTGCTCGCGGGCGCGGCCGCGCGCAATTGGATGGCCGTGCCGATGCCCGGCTATCGCGACGCGGCCGGCAGCGAGCTGTCCGCGGTCGCCGCCGGCCGCGTGCGCCTGCCGCAGGACTTCGCGCGCTCCTGTATCCGCTCCTGGTCCCGGGCACGACGCTGCTCCTGACCGACGCGCCGGTTCTCGAGGAAAACTCCGGCGCCAAGTTGACGGTGCTGAGCTCCGGCAACCCGAACTGACGAGGCGAGGGATCACCGTGAGGTACTACGATGAAGCGGAGCGATACCATTGGCCGAAAGGAGGACGTGTATGCGACGAACTTCGAGCGTAGCGTGGATCGTGAGTGGCGCTGTCGGTCATCTCCTCATCTGCACGCGGGTGCAGCAGTCATGAAACATCGACAAAGGCGGGTCGGTCGGGAAGCCGGCCAACATCAACGTCGAACAGATCTCGCCACGTCGTACCCGGAGATACCCTCGCCGTCGTGCTCCGAGAGGAAGGGCCCCCGACGGACATGAAGAACAACACCTACTACTATCGCCACCGGGGCGGATCGTGTTCGAGGGCACCGGGTCGCCCGTCGACAAGCACCAAGGTCCTGCGCGTCGAGAACGATCCCGCCGAAGACGGCTATCCATGAGCCCGGTGCGCGGCGCGCAGTGCGACGTCGCGGCCCTCACGTCCTCGTCCCCGATCGGAGCAGGCGTCGGTCACGTGGGACGCGGTACAGCACGCGACCCCCAACAGATGAAAGGTCGAAACACCATGAAGGATCGAGCCGAAGAGCTCTGTCAAGCCAGCTGACGACTGGTGGCGCCAATCGTCCCGTACCTGTTCTTACCATGGTCGTCGCCGCCGGGTGCGCCGGCGACCAGGGTCAGCAATCAGCAGGAGGCCGCGCTCGGAAAGCTTCCGCGGCCCGCTCGCGTCTGGGTGCACGATTTCGCTGCCACGGCCGCCGATGTTCCCGCCGACTCCTCGCCGGCCGGCAAGCCTTCCGGGAATCTCACCGACAATGAAATCGCGCCTCAGCCGCGAGCTGGGCACGCAGATCGCGACCGAATTGGCGACGCAGATCAGCGCCATGCGGCCTGCCCGCGGCGCGCGCCGCGGCGGGACGGTCCCGCGCGTCCACGACCTCGTGATCCGGGGCACGCTCTTGTCGATCAATCCAGGCAGTACGCGTCGAACGCGTCACCATCGGATGCGGGCTTGGGGCGTCCGAATTGCGGACCGCGGTCGAGACCTACCAGGTGACGGCGGAGGGACCGCGCATGATCGAATCCGAGACGATCGATGCCGGAGGAAGCAAGAGCCCGGGAGCGGCGCTAGGCGTGGTCGGCCTCGCTGCCACCGGCAACCCGGCCGGGCTGCATCGTCAGCACCGGCTTGAAGCTCTACGGCGAGGAGAGCGTGGCGGAGCAGGATCACGGGCCGAGCCAAGTCGACCGCGTCGGAGATCGCCGGCCTGCTCCAGCAGCGATTCCAACGACAGGGCTGGGTCCAGTGAGTCGGCGCTGAGGAGCCGGACACGTGCTCACACGATCCGACCTGGCGGTCTTGATGCTCGGAGTGACCGTCGTAGGCTCGTTCGCCGGTTGCGCCGCGACGGCGACGCGCGGCGGAGCCGAGACGCCACCACCCGCGGCAACGGCAAGTCAGGCAGCGCCGTCCGACGTCAAGTGGGAGCTCGAGCCCAAAGCCGTCGAGTTGCTGAAGGCGACGAGCAAGCGGCTGGCGGCGGCCCACGCGCTGCAATTCACGGCGGTGGTCTCCTACGAGAGCCCGAGTCGTCTCGGACCGCCCGCTCGTCTATACGACCAAGTCCGAGGTCGTCGTGCAGCGACCCTGATCGGCTGCGCGTCATCACGTCCGCCGACGGTCCGCGGTCCGGAGTTCTACTATGACGGCAAGACGATCACGGCGTTCGCGCCGAAAGAGGACCTCGCCGCGATCGCCGACGCGCCGCCGACCATCGATCGACGCCTTGAAGGCCGCGTACGACCAGGGTGAGACGTACTTCCCGTTCACCGATTTCGTGGTCGCCGACCCGTACGCCGACATCGCCGACCGGTTTGAAGCCGGCATTCTACGTCGGCCAGTCGCACGTCGTCGGCGGCACCACGACGGACATCGTCGCGTATGCGAGCGACACCGTCTTCGCGCAGATCTGATCGGCACCGACGACAAGCTCCCGCGCATGTTGCGGGCCGTGTTCCGTCGCGACCCGTCGCGGCTCCGTCACCACATGGAGCTCTCGGGTTGGCGTCTCGACGGCCCGGTCGCGCGCGGGACGTTCACGTCGGCGGCGTGCTGCGAAGGCGAAGCGCATCGCGTTCGCACGCCGCCGGATCCGCTGCTGCCGCCGGAACTTCAAGGCCCCGCGAAGGGCAAGTGAAGGAGCGCACGATGCAAACGATCACTCATCGGTTTGATCGGGTGTCCTGATGACGGCTGCGCCCGCGGCCGCATGGTCGCACGCGGGCTTTCGCGGCGGCTTCGCGTCGGGTGGCGGCGGCTCGTGGAGCGCCACCGGCTTCCGCGGCGGCGAAGCGTCGGGCGGTGGCGGCTCATGGAGCGCCAGGGGTTTCCGTGGTGGTGAGGCGTCGGGCGGTGGCGGCTCGTGGAGCGGCACCGGCTTTCGCGGCGGCGAGGCATCGGGTGGCGGCGGTAGCTGGCACGCCGAAGGTGCCTATGGCGGCACCGCCTACGGTCATGGTGGTCTCGTACGTCGCGACGACCGGCTACCACGGCAACTACTACGGCGCGGTTCTACCCGGCCTACCACCCGCCGACGACCGTCAACTACTACGGCAGCGGCTGCTACAACTGCGGCGGCTGGTCGACCGCCGGCGCGGCCGCCGCGGGCGCCGTGGTCGGGCTCGGCGGCGGGCGCCGCCATCGGCTCGGCCAACAACGATAACGCGTACTCCGCGGGCTGATGCGCGCCGGCAGCGCAGCCGGCTCCCACGTACGCGATCAACGCGATCTACCCGACGTTGCCGAGCGGCTGCGGCGACGCCGCAAGTGCGCGCGCAAGACCTACTACGGTGCGGGAGCGCGTGGTTTCAACCGTCATTCGGCGCCAACGGCGTCTACTACCGCGTCGTTCCGGCACCGTGAGGCGCTCATGACCTAGAAGAGGAGCACATCATGAGACCAACCCGGACACATCCTCCCCTACGCACTGTTCGCGCTCGCCATCGCGATTGCGAGCCCCGCGCCGGCCCAGCAAATCGAGGGCACGCTCGGGTCGCCCGGCGCGACGACGACCATTGACGGGAAGTATGTCCCGCCTCCGCCGGCACCGTTCGGCGGCGTCGTCAACATGAACGTCAAAGATTCCGAAACCGTATTGGCCACCGAACGTGGTACCGCCCAGGGCGCGCGCCCAACGCTGCTGATCATGACCGACGATCAGGGTTACGGCGTTTCGGGCACCTTTGGCGGCGTCATCCCGACGCCGGCCATGGACCGGATCGCGAAGGCGGGGCTGCGCTACACGCAGTTCCACTCCACCGCGCTGTGCTCGCCCACGCGGGCGGCGCTGATCACCGGGCGCAACCATCACTCCGTGGGCTTCGGCGTGATCACCGAGCAGTCCACCGGATACCCGGGCTACGACTCCGTCATCGGCACGAACAGTGCCACGATCGGCACGATCCTGAAGGAGAACGGCTATGCCACGTCGTGGTTCGGCAAGAATCACAACACCCCAAGCTATCAATACAGCTTGGCGGGACCCTATGACCAATGGCCGAGCGGGATGGGCTTCGAGTATTTCTACGGCTTCGTGGGCGGCGAGTCCGACCAGTGGAAGCCCTATCTCTTCCGCGATCATACCCAGATCGAACCGTGGATCGGAAAGCCTGACTACAACCTCATCACCGACATGGCGGACGAGGCCATCAAGTATATGAAGGGGCTGAATGCGGCCGCGCCTGACAAGCCGTTCTTCCTCTATTACGTGCCCGGCGGCACGCACGCGCCGCATCAACCGACGCCGGAATGGATCGCGAAGTTCAAGGGCAAGTTCGACATGGGTTGGAACGCAATGCGCGAGCAGATCTTCGCGAACCAGAAGCGGCTCGGCGTGATTCCCGCGAATACCCAACTCACCCCTGGCCGGACGACCTGCCGAAATGGGACACGCTCGACGCCGATAGCAAAAAGCTCTTCGCGCGTCAGGCGGAGGTCTTTGCCGCCTACGTGGCTTACACCGACGCTGAGATTGGCCGGGTGATCCAAGCCGTGGAGGATATGGGCAAGCTCGACAACACGCTCATCATTTACATCAGCGGCGACAATGGCACCAGCGCCGAAGGTTCCACCGTCGGCACCCCGTTCGACATGGCTGCGATTGAAGGCATCAATATGCCGGTCGCGGAGCAGTTGAAATACTATGACGTCTGGGGTTCGGACAAGACCATGCCGCACATGTCGGTGGCGTGGTCCTGGGCCTTCGATACGCCGTTCAAGTGGACCAAGCAGGTGGCATCCCACTTCGGCGGCACCCGGCAGGGCATGGTCATCTCATGGCCCGGCCACATCAAGGACGTGGGCGGCATCCGCCCGCAGTTCCACCACGTGATCGACGTCGTCCCCACGATCCTGGAAGCCGCGCAGATCCAGGCTCCGCTGATGGTGAATGGCATCGCCCAGAAGCCCATCGAAGGCGTGAGCATGGCCTACACGTGGGACAAAGCGAACGCGAACGCCCCGTCCGACGCGCACCACGCAGTATTTCGAAATGCTAGCCAACCGCGCCATCTACCACGACGGCTGGATCGCCTCCACGACGCCGCCCCTGGCGCCTTGGTTGCTCGGCTTGGGAAGATGCCCGACGTGGTCAACGGCTACACGTGGGAGCTTTACAACATCGCGGAGGACTTTTCGCAGAACAACGACCTCGCGGCGAAGATGCCCGACAAGCTGCGCGACATGAAGGAGCTCTTCCTGGTGGAGGCGACGAAATACAACGTCTTCCCGCTCGACAACGACTTCCTCCAGCGCGTCACCACACCGCGGCCAAACGCGACCGCCGGCCGGACCGTCTTTACCTACTCGGGTGAAATGTCCGGTCTGCCCGAAGGCAGCGCCCCCAACACCCTCAATAAGTCCTACTCCATCACGGCCGAAGTGGACATTCCGCCGGGCGGCGCCGAGGGGATGCTCAACACGCTCGGTGGGCGCTTCGGTGGCTATGGCTTCTACTTGCTGAAGGGCAAGCCGGTCTTTGCCTACAACCTTCTGGCCGTGGAGCACTTCCGCTGGGAAGGCCCGGCGGCGCTCACGCCCGGCAAGCACACCGTCATGTTTGACTTCAAATACGACGGCCCCGGTTTCGGCAAGGGTGGCACCGGCGTCCTGTCGGTGGACGGCAAGGAAGTCGTCAGCAAGACGATCCCGCACACCATCCCGTTCATCGCGACGGTTGACGAGACCTTCGACGTCGGGGTGGATACCCGGATGGGGGTGGACGACAACGACTACCAGCCGCCGTTCCGGTTCACCGGCAAGTTGGAGAAACTGACGATCGACTCGTCCCGCCGCAGATGACTGCTGCGGCAGAGGACGACCTCAGAGAGGAAGACACAAGACGTGAGGATTGCGGGCCAGTGATGTGAGCCCGCTCGCTCTCAGTGTGTTTCAGCGCGCCGCGGCCGCCCGCGTTTTTGTCACGATTGTGGCTAATGGAGGGATGCGAACAATGATGACTCGCCCGAGACTTGGCATTCTCCCGTTTCTTGCGCTCTCGACCGTCGTCGCACTCGCGACGTCCGCCGCCGCGCAGGGACCCGGACGTGACGACCATCGTCACGCGGATGAAACAGGCGGTCGAGCCCCTGCGGGCGAGCGCCGCCAAGATCCTCTTGACCGTGAGTGCGGACCGGGAGACCTCATCGGTCGTGCTCGGCATGGCGCGCGCCAAACACAGCGACGCGAACCGTCTGCTATTCGTCGTCCTCGGCCCTGCCGATCTGCGCGGCACCGCGTACCTGGTCGAGGACGGCAGCCCGGACCAGGCGCCGCAATGGGATGTACGTGCCGGCCATCGGGCGGATCCGGAAGCTCGTCACCCCCGAGGCCTTCACGGCCTTCCTGAACTCCGACTTCACCTTCGCCGATCTCGGATTCGTCGACCTTCGGGCGGCCTACACATTGGTCGGCACGGAGGACGTGAGCGGCAAGAAGGCGTATCGCGTCCAAGCCGTCCCGAAGCAGCAATGGTACTACACCAAGATCGTGACCCTGGTGGACGCCGGCACCTTCATGCCGATCGAGCGGAGCTACTACGACGTTGCAGGCCAGCTCTGGAAGACGCAGCGCTGGGAGCAGCCCCGCGGTCATCAACGGCGCACTCACGTCCCTGAACACCAAGATCGAAGACGTGCAGGACGAAGACGCACTCGGATCTCGCCATATTACCGACCTGCGCTACGACGCGACGGTTCCAGACGCGCTGCGGTCACGCCTGAGGGGCTCATCAACGCCGCCGGCGCGCCGGTGTGGAAGTCGCTTGCGGCTACCCGGTCAAGGCCCCAGCCAAGGCCCACAGAGTAGCGATATGGTGCTGAAGAAGCGTCATAAGTGGATGCTCAGCCGGCGCCATGCTCATCAGCATCGCCGCATGGCTCGCATGGACGATGCTCGCCGTTCAGAGCGATCTCACCCGCTGACGGAGCACAAACTGACCATCGAGCTGGGAGGCAACGATGAAAGCTACCAAACTCCTTACCGTCGTGGCCCTCGCCGCGCTGCCATGTATGGCTCTCACGCTACTGCTGCCAGGGTCAAAACCGATGGTGCAGGTACGCCACTCGTGCTGCCACGGCCGGACTACCACTTCTCCGGGCGACGTCGGCCGCACCTACCTCGATACGGCCAAGCCGCAGTTCCCGCAGCCGGTGCAGCCGCCCAAGGGAGCGCCGAACATCGTGCTCATCCTGATTGACGACGCCGGGTTCGGGCAGTTCAGCACCTTCGGCGGTGGCGTCCCATCGCCCACGATGGACAAACTGGCGGCCGAGGGGCTGCGGTACAACCGCTTCCATACGACTGCCCTGTGCAGCCCGACGCGGGCCGCGCTCATCACCGGCCGCAACCACCACTCGTCGGCGACCGGCGTGATCGGCGAGATTGCGACCGGATACGACGGCTACACGTCGGTGATACCCAGGAGTCACGGCAGCGTCGGTGAAGTGCTGCGGCAGAACGGGTACATGACCGCCTGGATCGGCAAGAACCACAACACTCCGGCTTGGGAGGCGAGCGAAGCCGGCCCGTTCGACCACTGGGCGAACGCCTTCGGGTTCGACTATTTCTACGGCTTCAATGGCGGCGACATGAACCACTGGAACCCGACCCTCTACGAGAACCGGAACCTCGTCCCGGCCTCGACCGACCCGAACTACTACATGACCACCGACTTCGCCGACAAGGCCATAGCTTGGGTGCGGAAGGTGAAGAGCATCTCCCAGACCGGCCGTTCTTCCTGTACGTCGCGCCGGGCGCGACCCACGCCCCCACCACGTGCCGAAGGAGTGGATCGACAAGTTCAGAGGTAAGTTCGACATGGGCTGGGACCAGTACCGCGAGGAGACGTTCGCGCGCCAGAAGAAGCTCGGCGTCATCCCGCCGGAGACGAAGCTGACCAAACGCTCCGAAGGGCTGCCGGCGTGGGATTCGCTAAACGCCGACCAGAAGCGGCTCTACGCCCGCATGATGGAGGTGTTCGCCGGCTACGGGGCAAGTGTCGATTTCGAGATGGGCCGCATCATCGACGCCGTCAAGCAACTGCCGGGCGCTGACAACACGGTGTTCATCTACATCGCCGGCGATAACGGCTCCAGTGCCGAGGGCGGCCTTGAAGGGACGCTCAACGAGAACCTGTTCTTCAACGGCTTCCCGGATAAGTGGGAGGACGAGCTGAAGGTGATCGATGAGCTCGGGGGCCGAAGCACTTCAACCACTTCCCGGCCGAGTGGGCGCACGCGATGGACACGCCCTTCCAGTGGACCAAGCAGGTGGCCAGCCACTTCGGCGGCACCCGCAACCCGATGATCGTGTCGTGGCCCGCGAAGATCAAGGACAAGGGAGGACTTCGGAGTCAGTTCATGCACGTGATCGACGTCGTCCCGACGATCTACGAGCTGACCGGCATCAGCGCGCCGACCACCCTCAACGGGGTGCAGCAGGCGCCGATCGAGGGGATCAGCTTCGCGTACACCTTCGACGACGCGAAGGCCAAGAGCCGGCGGACGACGCAGTACTTCGAGATGTTCGTCAACCGGGGAATTTATCACGAGGGCTGGATGGCCTCGGCCCTGTCCTTCCCGCCCTGGCAGTCCGTTCGCGGCGCGTTCGACCCCGACAAGCAGAAGTGGGAGCTGTACAACATCGACGAGGACTTCAGCCAAGCCAACGACCTCGCTCAGGCAAATCCGGAAAAGCTGCGCGAGCTGCAGGACCTGTGGTGGGTGGAGGCGGCGAAGTACAACGTCCTCCCGCTCGACTGGCGCGGCGTCGAACGGTTTGACTCCGAAGCGATGGGCCGGCCGAGCTTGATCGCCGGGCGCACAAAGCTCGAGTACTTCCCTGGCATGGTCGCGCTGCCCCTGGGCAGTGCGCCGCCGATGCTCAACAAATCGTGGACGATCACGGCGGACATCGAAGTGCCCGACGGCGGCAACGGCATGATCGTCACCGAGGGCGGCATCGAGGGCGGCTTCGGCCTCTATTTGCGCGACGGGAAGCCGACGTTCGTTTACAACTTCCTCGGTGCCGATCGCCCCACGTTCGCGGCGAAAGATCCGCTGCCGAAAGGCAAAACGAAGCTCGGTCGTCAACTTCGCCTACGACGGCGGTGGACGGGGAAAGGGGGGACCGTCACCATGACCGCCAACGGCAACAAGATCGCTGAAGGGCGGCTGGAAAGGACCGTCCCCGTCCAGTTCTCGCTCGGCGAAGGACTCGACATCGGCATGGACAGTGGCTCGGCGGTGGACTTTACCTACAAGCTGCCGTTCAAGTTCACGGGCACCATCGAGAAGGTAGAGATCGACCTCGCCCCGACAAAATGAGAGCCGGACGTTCTGCGATGAACCGATCACGGGCTGCAATCATGTGGTGTGCACGCCAGCGCCGAAGTTCTCGGCGCAGAACGAAAAGGGGTGAGATGATGGCCTGGCGAACGTGTGGTGCGACGCTCCTCGCCGCCTTCGCTATGAATCTCGGTGCGCGCGCCTGGGCGGTGGAGCCGGCGGCGGCACGCCCGTATTCGGGTGATTTCTTCCACCGCTCGACTCTCACGGGCGACTGGGGCGGCGCCCGCAACACGCTCGCCGAGAAGGGCATCACCCTCGACATGAGGCGTCACCCAGGTCGGGCAAGGGGTCGTCTCCGGCGGTAAAGACAGCAGCTGGCAGTACGGCGGACGCGGCGACCTCACCGGCCATCTCGACACTCAGAAGCTCGGATTGTGGCCGGGGGATTCCTGACGGTGGAGCTCGAGGGGCAACTGGACCGACTCCGTCAACGGCAGCACCGGGGCACTCATGCCGGCGAACAGCAATCAGATCTACCCGGTGCCGTTCGGCACCAACGTCGCGCTGCCGGCATTGAACTTCGCCCAGTTCGTTTCACCGTACTTTGGCGTGATCTTCGGCAAGATCGCCACCGTCACTGCGACCTCTGGCGACATGAACGAGTTTGCGCACGGCAAGGGCGATACGCAGTTCCTGAATCTGGCCTTGAACTTCAATTCCGCGTTCCTTTTCACCGTTCCCTACTCACCATTGGGCGCCGGGGTCATCGTGCTGCCCACCAAGGACCCCAACGAGGCGATCGCGAACTTCCTAGTCATGCAAACCAACGGCGATGCCCAGACCTCGGGCTTCGGTGATCTGTAGCAGCGACGAGCTGACCTTCGTCGGCGAGGGCCGGATGCGAACCGGCTTCTTCGGGCTCACCGGCCACCAGCTGGTCGGCGGGTCGTATTCGAACAAGAAGTTTCACCTCGACCGATCAGCGCCTGAGCTTTCCTTGCGAGGCCAGAAGCTCGCAAAGAGGACGGCTCGTGGTCCATTTGGTACAACTTCGATCAGTATTTTTACGAGACCGAGAAGGGCTCAGGCCGAGGCGTCGGCCTCTTCCGGACAGTTCAGGGCCGCCGACCCGGCGATCCGAACTTCATGCGAGTATTTCTTCAGTGCCGGCATCGGGGGCAAAGGTTTCTTCTCGAGCCGCCCCGACGATCAGTTCCCGGGATCGGCTACTACTCATCGACGTCAACAGCCCGACGCTCAGGGGCCGCTGCGAACCCGCTCGTTCCTGAGATCCGAGTGGGGGTTCGAGGCGCCTTCTACAACGTGGCCCTCACGCCGTGGCTCCTGCTGACCCCGGATATCCAGGTGATCGGGCCGGCCCCGGCAGCGGCGCCCTGGATCTCGAGAACCGGGGGAACCCTGGACCCGGCCGTCGTTCTGGGCTTTCGGTTGCAGTTGATCCTCTGACCGACGAGAAGCCCGCGAACCTCTAAGGAGGCACCGATGATCGCACTGGCCGTGGGAACGTTTGTCTTCAGCGTGCGTGTCCGGCGGCGTCCTTGGCGGCATGCACATGCGCGCGTCTTCCGGACAAACGTCTGACCAAAAACCGTCGCGCTCGCGATCACGCTGATGAGCGCGCTCGCCGTAACGAGCGCGGTTGCCCAGGAAGACGACCAGGCCGCCGAGCTGGCGAAGAAGCTGCAGAACCCCGTGGCGGCGCTGATCAGCATGCCGTTCAGAGCAATTTCGAGTGGGGCGGAGGCCGCGACAGCGGCGGCTACAAGTACACGCTCAACTTCCAGCCAGTGATCCCGATCTCGCTCGGCCGAGCTGGAACCTGATCTCGCGCACCATCATGCCGGTCGATCCATCAGGACGAAGTGCTTCCTCGACAGAAACGCAGAACGGTATGGGCGACATCTTGCAGAGCCTCTTCTTCTCGCCGAAGGAGCCGGGCGCTGGTGGCATCATCTGGGAGTGTGGGCCCCGCCTTGCTGCTGCCGACCGCGACCACGCGCTTTCTCGGCGCCGAAAGTTCAGCCTCGGCCCGACCGTGGTCGCCCTGCGCCAGCATAGCGGCTGGACCTACGGCGTCCTGGCAAACCATCTCTGGTCGGTCGCCGGCACGAGCCACACCGGCAACGTCAACGCCGACTTTCCTGCAACCGTTCCTCACCTACACCTTCAAGACCCACACCACCTTGGGCATCAATACCGAATCCACTTACGATTGGGCCACGACCAAGTGGACGGTCCCGATCAATCCGTTCGTCAGCCAGATCCTCAAGATCGGGCCCCAGCCGATCAGCCTCCAGCTCGGACCCAAGCTCTACGTCGGAAGGTCCGACGGAAGCGCCGGATTGGGGCCTGCGGTTCGGCGTTCATCCTGCTGTTTCCGAGATGACGTGCTCTCTCGTGCCTCGTGGAACACCCTCCGCGCCATCGCCCTCGCCGGTGGCGTCTATCTCGTCGCTGGCGTTCCTCGTCTTGCCCGCCTTCTGGCGGCACTACGAGCATCTGCCCGCCATGCAGGCGCTGCCGAAGTACACCCGAACCACGAGTGGCCTGCAGGGTGACGCGCTGAACGTCGCCCTGATCGGGACCCAGGCGCAGGTGGAGCGGGCCTTTGCCGCCGCGGGCTGGCGACCTGCGGCCGCGCTCGGGCTCGAGAGTGATCTCGGCATCGCGGCGAGCGTGCTCCTCGATCGCCCCGACCCGACGGCACCCGTCAGCACGTTGCTGCTCTGGGATCCGGAAGCAGGATCTCGCGTTCGAGCAGCAAGTGGGCAGCAGCGCGCGCCAGCGCAATCACGTGCGCTTCTGGCGCTCCGAGCTTTCGGCCGAGGGCGACCGCCCCGTCTGGGTGGGCGCGGCCACCCGCGATCACGGCGTCGAGCTCAGGTCGGACGGCGCGGATCACGCATCGGATCGCCCCGACATCGACGACGAGGCGCGACATGCTGGTCGACGACCTCGAGGCTGCCGGTCGGGTGACGCGACATCTTCGCGGTCACGGGCATCGGTCCCACCACTCGACGGCCGCAACGGCGGCGGAGACCGCTACTACACCGACGGCGAGATCTACGTTGCCGTGGCTCGCGAGCGACGCCAGCCCTGGTCTCCGAGCGGAGCGCGACGCGAGCCCGCCGCTGGTGGTGGTGAAGGACGGGATCTGGTCGTGGCTGGCGCCGGTGCTCAGTGGTCACGGTGACTCTCGGGCGCTGCCGACCTCGACGCGGTGAAGCGCCGAGCGAACGGCTCGAGTCCCTGCCCGCCCCCAGGCTTGCCGCGCGACGTGGTGAGGCAGTCACTTACGGCGACATGCACGAGCTCGTGGCGCGAACGGTGGCGCGTTGACGTCCGGCGTGTTCGCGGTGATCGTCTTCGTGGGCATGTTCGGCGGCGCGCTCGTCGGCATGGCTCTACGCGGCCGTCTGCCCGAGCATCACCTGGCGAAGGATACGGAAGACGCCGTCAGGCTCGGACTCGGGGTGATCGCGACGATGACGGCGTTGGTCGTCGGCCTCTTGCTTGCTTCCGCCAAGACGTCCCGTGACGCCACGGGCGCGAGCTCACGCTCTTCTCCGCCGATCTCGTACTGCTCGACCGCAACCTGGCGCAGTACGGTCCCAGGACCGATGCCGCCCGAGATCTCCTGCGGCGCTATACCGTGTTCAAGATCGCGTCGATCTGGCCCGACGCCGCTGCCGGCGGCGCGGCGGATCCGTCGGGTTGGCGACTCCTCGAGGACGTGCAGGAGCGACTGCGGACGCTCACGCCGACCACGGCCTCGCAGCGCTCCATTCAGCCGCGAGCGCTGCAGATCAGCGGCGAGCTGGCGCAGAGCGCGGTGGCTGCTGAACGAGCAGGTGGGGTCGATGCCCGTGCCGTTCTTCGATGGTCATCACGTCGTGGCTGGCGATCATCTTCACGAGCTGTGGGATCTTCGCCCCGCGGAACGCCGTCGTGATCACGGTCCTGTTCTTCTGCGCGCTCTCGATTTCGGGAGCCTTGTTCTTGATCCTCGACATGGCGCAACCATTCATGGGCTTCGTCCGGATCTCGAGCGCGCCCTTACAGAATGCGCTCGGGATGCTCGGTCGGTAGGGCGTGAATGCAATCGACTGCATGCGGAGCAGGGAATGGACGATCGTCGGGCTCACGCTCACCTCGCGTCCCCAAGGCCCGTGCACTCTTGCAATTACGGCGCGACCGGCGCTAGGCGACGCGCTATGCGTAGCATCGCGGAGTTCACCAAAGACGACGCTGATCGGCGGCGTCCTCGTCATCCTGCCGGTCTGGATCAGCACGCTCCTCTTGCTGAAAGCGATTGGCGGGATCTTCAAGCCTGCTCTCGCCCGTGACCTCGGCGCTCCCCCGACGATGGCCCTCCGCCAGATCGTCTCCTTGCTGATCGTCCTGGTCGCGTGTTTCATCGCGGGCATCGTCGTGCGGACGGGGCCGGGGTTGCGCGCGAAGAGCGTCCTCGACCGCTACCTGCTCGAGCGCATCCCCGGCTACACGCTGCTCGCGGTCTCGCGGGCCGGATCACCGGGCAGGGAGGAAGGGAAGACCTTCGCCGCCGCGCTGGTGGAGATCGAGGACGCGCTCGTCCCCGCGTTCATCGTCGAGGAGCACGCCGACGGGAAGTACACTGTCTTCGTCCCCTCCGTGCCGACGCCCGCCGCGGGGACCGTCTACATCCTCGAGCGCTCGCGGGTGCACCTCGTCGACGTGCCCTTCACGGCGGCGGTGTCGGTGATCTCGAAGTGGGGGGCCGGCTCGGAGAAGTTGCTGGCCGCGATGCGCACGCAGGGCGCCTGACCGCGGTCAGAAACCGATCATCATCCGCAGATCGCCGCTGTAGTCGCCCTTCACTCGGTCGGGTTCCAAGAATCGTCGGGATCGTACGCCGTGATGCCGGCCGCGATTTCGGCCGTCTGGGGACCGAGGTCCTTCTGGAAGACCACTCCGTTCTCGTTCACCTGGAACGTCATGATCCCGCTCGCTCCGTACCGCACCGGATACGCGAGGCAGGGCGAATCCGCCTGTCATTCGTCCGTCCTCTATGTAGCTACGGGCACCGCCCGGGCGCGTGGGGGCCGGCAGCGCGAAGCGCCCTATAGATGTAGCCGTGGAACGGCTCCGGATCGCCCTCGCCCTTCGCCCGGTACCCCTCCGCGCTCGCCGAGGCGATCAGCGGACCGATCGGGCTTTCCTCTCGCCCGCCTTCACCTCCCAGTAGAGCCCATCGCGCTTGCCCGGCGTGCTGCGGAGGTGCTGCGCGTACTCCGCGACGCCGTCGGCGCGTTGCCGTCGGCGCGCGTAGTCGCGCTGTGCCGCCGCGTAGTCCTGAAAAACTTGGATCGTGTCGAGCTCGTTCCGACCGATGCGACGGTTCAGGAGCTCGACCCGGCCGGCGTCGACGTCGAAGAATCCATCCGCCCGTCCCTTTCGCGAGCGGGATGGCAAATGGCCAGTCGTCGTTGCCGACGCTCAGGACCGCGAAGTCGTCGCCAACGCGCTGGAGATGCGTGCGCTCGCCGGCACGCACAACGAAGCGCTCGTACGCCTCGCGGTCGGCGACGGGATCGCCGGAGGTGAACACGCTCGCGGCGCCCGGACCGAAGATCGCGTGCAGCGCGTCGCGGTCGTCGCGCTTGGCCGCGTCGACCAGTGCGGCCACGGCCGCATCGGCGGAAGGAAACACGCGCACCGCGCTCGCGCCCGCTGGGACGGCGACCGCGAGCGTGACCGCCGCCGCAAGGAGTGAAGTGACCGAGAGTCCGTCGGAGATCGCATTGCTCGTCCCCCTTTCATCGCCGCCGTCCGCCGCCGCCCGCCGCGACCGCCGCCGCCGCCGCCGCGGCCGCCACCTCCACCTCCGCCGCCGCGGCTGCCGCCACCGCCACCGCGGCTGCCTCCGCCGCCATAGCTACCGCCGCCCCCGCCGCGCGAGCCGCCACCACTATAGCTGCGACTGCCGCCGCCATAACTGCCACCGCCGCCGTAGCTCCCACGGCTCGAGGAGCCGCGCTGGCTCGCGGCGCGCTCGTAGCTGCCGCGGTTGCCGCCGCTGAATGCGCTCGAGCCGCCGCCACGCGATGAGGCCTGCTGCCGGGCGCCGGCACTCTGCGTTCCGCGCGCGACTGCCGCCGCCGCTTGCCGCGCGCTCGCGCTTCCTTGCCGCGTGCCCGCGCCGCCTTGCCGCGCTGCCCGCGCGATCGGCGCCGGCGCCGCGCTGACCGCTGCCGCTGCCCCCTTTGCTCGTAGCCGCGTGCCTGCTGACGGCTCATGTCGCGGCGCTGCGAGTTCTGCGCGCCCTGGTAGCGGTTGCTCACGTTCTCGTTGCGGTAGCCGACGCCCTTGCGATGCTCGGGGTTGTGCTGCCATTGCCGGATTGCCGCTGCCGCGGTTCCCGCTGTTGATGTTGTTGCGGTTGATCGTGTGTTGCCTTCGAAGTTGCGGTTGACGTCGATGTCGACGTCGTTGTTCCCGCCCCAGCCGCCGCCCCAATAACAGCCGCCGCCGTGCCAGTTGCTGTTCCCCAGACCGCGGCACCGACGGCCATGCCGACCCCGAACGAGAGCGCGCTCGCGGCCAGCGTCATAGCCCGGCGGGTAGGTGTACATCGGCGGGTAGTAGGTAGCTCGGGTACGACCACGCCGACCCGTAGACGACAGGCGCGCTGTACGTCGGCACGTAGATCACCTGCGGATCGGCCGGGACGATCTTGATGACTCTCCTTCTCGACGATGACCTTCTGCTGCGGCGTCGTCTTGAGGTTGCCCGCGTTCTCGGCCTTCTTCCGCATCCGCTGGACGGCGTCGAGCACCGCCTGCTGCTGGTCGAGGAAGGCGTCGCCGAGGTCGGAGGTCCAATCGAGGTTCTTCGACATGCGGTCGATGACGTCGGGGGTCCTGCAGAGCGACTTCACGCTGTCGTCCCACGACTGCTTCTTCAACGCCTCGTCGAGCGCCGCGCCCGTCACTTTCGGGTTGGCTTTCAGCCAACGGTCGGCCTGCACGACCTCGAGCGGATACGTCGACGCCATCGAGGATCGTGGTCACGAGCGGATCGGGATAGAGCGCGATCGGCGCCACCATCTGCTCGATCTGCTCGGGAGGAAAGTCCGGTTTGTCCTCGGCCGCCAGCGCCATCGTTCGTGCGAGCGCCGTCGCGAGCACCGTCACGGCGAGCACCGCTCGCCATCTGCCTCGAGTCGTCATGACCTCACCTCCGTTGGTGGGTGACATTGCCCGCGCCGATATCAGCGCGCGGCACACGGCACAATCGGTGGTAGTGCCCCAGTTTGATTCCCGCGCGGCAGAGCAATCGGAAGTGGTGGCAGCAGGCGGGCGGGTCGGGGACGGCTTCTACGGTCGCCGGGTTCCGGCCGCCCAGCGCGTACTGCCCGCCGGTGCCTCTCTGGCTTGCGCACACGCGAGGCGCGGCTCCCCGAAGCCGTCCCCGACCCGCCCGCCTGCTGCATCATCACTCTTCATCATCACTCTTCGAAGCGTCGGCTTCGGCGGCGAGCGGTCGACGGCCTTGTTTCAATGAATCGCCGGCGGGTGGGTCAGGATTGCTCCGAGGAGCCGCAGCTCGCGTCGTGCGCAGGCCAGAAGCACCGGCGGGCCGTACGCGCTGGCGGAACCCGGCGACCGTAGGAGCATCCCTGACCCACCCGCCGGCGACACCGAACGAAGAGCGCTCCCGGCAGACCGAGGCTCGGTGCATCATCAAACTGAGAAGCCGTGAAAAAATGCGCGTGTGCCGTAGACTGGTAGCGAGCACCGGCAGGACCGGGAGGTGGGGGATGGCGGAGGCGCGCAAGGTACGGGTTCGAGCGATCGACCGGCAGCAGCTCGTGTTGCGACCGGTAGACGTGGAGCGGTTGGTGGCCGAGGACCATCCGGTGCGCGCGGTGTGGGAGTTCGTGGGCCGGCTGGATTTGAGCGCGTTGTACGCCGCGATTGCGGCGGTGGAAGGCGCGCCGGGGCGCGACGCCACCGATCCGCGACTACTCGTGAGCCTGTGGATCTACGCGTACAGCGAAGGCATCAGCTCGGCGCGGGAGATCGAGCGGTTGTGTGGGTACCACCCGGCGTACCAGTGGCTGACGGGGATGGAGCCCGTGAATCACCACACGCTGTCGGACTTCCGCGTCGATCAGAAGACGGCGTTGGACGAGCTGTTCGTGCAGGTCTTGGGCGTGCTCAGTGCGGAGGGCCTGATCACTCTCGAGCGCGTGATGCACGACGGCACGAAGATACGCGCGCATGCCGGCGTGGATACGTTTCGGCGAGAAGCGCGGGTCCGCGCGTGGTTAGAAGAAGCCCGCCAGCAGGTTGTGGCGATGGGCGATCCGCGGGTGGAAGAGGTGAGTCAGCGGGTTGCCAAGGCGCGGCAACGAGCGGCGCGCGAACGGACCGAGCGGCTGGAACAGGCCCTGGAGGAACTGAAGCACGTGCGGGCCACGAAGCCCCGCGGGACCGATCCGCAGCAGGCACGGGTCAGCGTGACCGATCCGGAGGCCCGCGTAATGAAGCACGCCGACGGCGGGTATGTCCCGAGCTACAACGTGCAGGTGAGTACGGATGCCGCCGCCGGCGCCATCGTCGGGATCGGCGCGACGCAAGCGGGCAGCGACTATCGCCAGCTGGGTGACAGCGTCACCGCATCGAGGCGAATCTGCGCGCGGTGCCCCAGCAGCTGGTCGTCGATGGGGGATTCACGACGCGGGAGACGATTCTCGCGATGGAGGCACGTGGGATTGATTTCTTCGGCGCGCTGCTCAGCAGTGAGGGGCGCGCGGCCGCGCAGCTCAAGCGCCGCGGCGTCACGCCGGAGTTTTGGCCGCAGGCCTTTGTCTATGATGCGGCCGGCGACCGGTACACGTGTCCCGCCGGAAAGACGCTGCGGTATGCGGGGAAGGAGAAGGCGGGGCGGGGCAAGACGCTGCATGCGTACCGGGCCGCCGCGGCCGATTGCGCGGGTGCGCGTGCAAGCCGCGGTGCTGTCCGCGCCTCGCCACGGGGCGGACGGTCTGTCGTGCGCAAGACGATCCGGGCGTCGCGGCCTTCGTGACGAAGATGCAGACCGAGGCCGCCCAAGCGGTCTACCGTCAACGCGGAGCAGTCGCCGAATTTTCGAACTTGCAGCTCAAGGCCACGCTGGGGCTTCGGCAATTTCGGCTGCGGGGCCTGCGCAACGTGACGCGGGAGGCCGTGTGGGCGGCGCTGACGCACAATGTCCGACTGTGGATCCGTCTCCGTTGGCGACCAACGTGGACCGCGCGGTGGGCACCCGCATAGCACGGTGGTCGATGAGCAGACGGTCAGTGGCCTCCCGCGTCGGGATGCTGAGCAGCGGTGAACCAGCCCATTCGCTGCAGGCCAGCACGCTATTCGGAAACTACCCGCCTCAGCCGGGCGATTCTTTCACGGGCTCTGAGACACTACCCCATCGGTTGCTGAGGGGTCGTCGGTCACGTCGTCCTCATCGCCCGAGCCAGAGGCCGAGCCCGGCGCACGCCACGATCGCGGCCGTCGCCCCTGCGATCGTCGTCCGGAGCGCCGGCGTCCCGAGCGTAACCACCATGCCGGCCTTGCAGAGCGTGTTGGCGAGCACCGCGATGACGATCGCCGTCGCCGCCGGCGCAGCGCTCGATCGCGTCGGCACGTGCGAGGTGGGCCATCGAGAGCGCGATCGCGTCGACGTCCGTGAGCCCCGCGACCGCGGCGGCGAGATAGAGACCCCCGTCGCCGAGGTACACCCGCGCTGCCTTCGCCATGAAGGTGACGAGGCCGAAGATCGCACCGAAGCGGATCGCCTGGCCGAGCGCGAACGGATTCTCGCCCGGCTTCGTGGACGGCGTGGATCGCCGGACTGCCGGCGCCAAAGGAGCGCGCAGATCGCCAAGCTCGGCACGACGAGGGCCGCCATCGCGGCGCCGATCCGGGGCACGAGCTCCCAATCGACCGCCGCGACCAATACCACCACCCGGCGCGAACATGACGGTCCAAGCGATCAGGATGCCGAGCGCCAGCGCCGTTGCCTGCTGCGGGTGCTCCGCGCTCCGCCGCGAGAACTGCAACGTGACGGCCGTGCTCGACACGAGCCCGCCGAGCAGACCGGCGAGTGTGACACCCATGCTCGGCGCCGACCACCTTCGTCAGCACGTAGCTCCCGCGAAATCGAGGCCGGAGATCAGCACGACCATCAGCCAGATCTTGTAGGGATTGATGACGTCGAACGGCGGCGGCCCGTAGTCGTCGATTCGGCACCAGCGGCAAGACGATCAGGCTCACGATCGCGAACTTGAGCGTGGCCTCGACGTCGGCGGGCTCGATCCGGCGCGAGAGCCCGTGGAGCCAGTCCTTGAGCGCGAGCATCGCCCTGCTCGCGACGGCGAGCCCCGCCGCCGTCGCGACGTGGCCGTGTACGCAGAGGAACCCGATCAGGAACGCGAGCAAGCGCCGACATCTCGGTCGTGATGCCGAATTCCCCCTGCTGCGCCGTGACGGCGTAGGACACCACGACCAGCGCCGCGACGCGCCGCGAAGACCGCGAGCGCGAGCCACGGGCGGTCGAGCGCGCCGTCCACGAACGCGGCGATGGCGCCCGCCAGTGCCAACAGACCGAACGTCCGCACGCCGGCAAACGCTGGCCTCGGTCTTCGCTCGCTCTCGCTCGAGCCCGGAGCAGCACGCCGAGCCCGAGCGCCGCGGCGAAGCGCATCGCCTGCAGCAACGGGTCGAGCGCGGCGGTCTCGGGCGCGTCCATGAGTCACCGGGATGTACCTGCCCGGTTCGGGTACGATAGGCCGCCCGCAAAGACGGCGCGGAACGAACCGCGAGGTCTTCGGGGGTCCGCGATGGCGCCGACGCGTGCGCTCGGATAAGGAGCGCTCGAACACCCAACGTTGCGAGGCCAAGGAGGTCCGTGATGGTGCGAACGATGCGGGTCGTGACGGTCGGACTGTTGATCGTCACTGCGGTCAGTATGCCGCTCGCGGCGCGGCCCGGCGGCCGCCGACAGCGCGCGCGCGCTCGAAGCCGATGGTCGTGCCGCGCTGCGCAACCTCTACGCGAAGCAGAGCAGCGCCAAGCTGCTCGCGTCCAAAGCCAAGGCGATCCTCGTCTTCCCGAACATGGTGAAGGCCGGATTCATGTTCGGCGGACAGATCGGCGAGGGCGTCCGCTTCAAGAGCAGGCAAGGTGACGGGCTACTACAGCTCGGTCGCCGCCTCGTACGGCTTGCAGGCCGGCATCCAGGAGCTTCGGCTACGCGCTCTTCTTCATGAACACGCGGCGCGGTCGAACCAGCTGGACGCGACGCAGCGGCTTCGAGCTCGGCGTCGGCCCGAGCATCGTCGTCGTCGACGAGGGCGTCGGGCAAGAGCCTCACCACCAACACGCTGACCAGCGACACCTACGCCTACATCTTCGACCAGCGGGGCCTGATGGCCGGCCTCGGCATCCAGGGCTCGAAGATCACGAGGATCGACAAGTGACGCCGACGCGAAAGGACGAACGACGATGCGTACGCGCCGCATGCGCTGTTGATCGCCGCTGCTCCTCGCCGTCCCGCGTTCGCCGACAGCCCGCCGAGGCCGCCGGCGAAGCCGCCAAGGCCAACCTCGACGTCCTGCGCGACACCATCCGCGCCAACAAGAAAGGCGCTCGGTCGCCGTGAACCTCAACCTGACCGACGCCGAGGCCACGGAGTTCTGGCCGCTCTACGACCGCTACGAGGGCGGAGCTCAAGGCGCGTGAACGACCGGCTCGTGACGCTGATCTGCGGACTACACCGAGCACTACGCCGACGCTCACCGACGAGCGCGCCGAAGAAGCTCGCCGAGGACTACCTCGCCGTCGAGGAGGACCGCGCCAAAGTGCGGCGCACCTACTTCGCCGACTTCACCAAGGTCCTTCCCGGCAAGAAGGCGGCGCGCTTCTACCAGATCGAGAACAAGATGGACGCGGTCATCCGCTACGATCTCGCGTCCGAGATTCCCGTCGTCGAGCAGTGACGGTGCGGGCTCGCGGCGCGGGGAGAAGCTCTCCGCATCGCGAGCTTCGTCGTTTTGGCGCTCGTCGCCGGCGCGGCGAGCGGGCGCGCCGAGCCACTGCCGTCGCCGACGCCTGCCGGGCCGAGCCTCGACCATACTCGGCCGATTCCGCCTCCAGCCGACGTGGGACGACGGCCTACGCTACGAGCTTCGCCGGGCGCACGACTCCCCGCTGCCACCAGCCTGGCGCCTCTTCCCGGGTGATACCTTCATCAGCGGACGCGCCGGCGGCCGCTTGCACGTGGACGCCGCCGCGTTCGCGACGACCGGGCACATCGACGGCATCGCTGCCGACATCGGCGTCCGGCGCGCCTTCTTCAACACCGAAGGCGACATCGCGCTCCGCTGGCCGATCCATTACCGCTTCGAGGCGGGGCTCCGCGAGCGAGGAGCCGTATCTGAACGCGCTCTGGTTCGAGCACCGGCGGCCGTCGGGCGTGGGAGTGACCGTCGGCCAGCTCGACGCGCCGCTCTCGCGCGAGCGCTTGACCAGCAGCAACGCCATCACGTTCCTCGAGCGCGCCTCGCCCGTCCGCGCCTTCGCGCCCGGCACGAAGGCGGGCGTGCAGCTCTCGTACGGCGCGGACGAGGCGGCCTTCGCGGGAGCGCTCGGGGTCTTCGGCGATGCGCGCCATCCGGACGGCGCCCACACCACCAACGGCGCGCCGCGGCTGATCGGCCGGCTCATCTGGGCGCCGCCGCGGCTCACCGACCCGGCTAACAGCCGCGTGCTCCAGCTCGGGGTCGCGGCGAATACGCTGCTCAAGCGATCGACGACGCTCCGCTACAAGTCGACGCCCGAGTCGTGGCTCGCGTTGCCCGTCGTCGACACGGGAACGCTACACGCCGATCACGCGTTCCTCCCCGGGCTCGAGCTCGCGATCCAGCGCGGCGCGTCGGTACTCGAGGCGGAGGCGCTTCGGCGCCGTCGTCGACCTCGACGACCACGGGCCGGAGCTCTTCTGGGGCGGCTACGTCGCCCTCGGCACGATGCTGACCGGCGAGACGCGGCCGTACGACCGGCGCCGCGGCACCTTCGGCATGCCGACGCCGCGGACGCCCTTCTCGTTTCGCGAGCGGCGGTGGCGCGGCGCGTGGGAGATCGCCGCGCGCTACGCCTATCTCGACCTCGACGCTCCCGGCGTCGCGGGCGGCCGCGACCACGCGCTCACCCTCGGCGTCAACTGGTACTGGAACCGGCACGTCCGGCTGATGTTCGACTACGGCGCGACGTTCCTGGTCGGCGACAAGCCGGACGGCACCGCGCACGTGTTCTGGAAGCCGCCTCCAGCTCGTCTATTGATCTCGACGAGGCTCGCACAGTGATCGTCGACGACGCTCGCTCAGTGATCGCTCGACGAGACTCGCTCAGCGCCCGTGCGGGCCTCGAGGCGGCCGCAGACTTGTATCGGCCCAGAAGGCGAGTCCGCGGTCGAGCGGCTTCCCAGGTGGCGATCCGCGGCGGCGCCCCGGCGCTCCGCCGGTCGATGCCCTGCGCCAGAAGCTCGCCGCTCGCCGCGTCGCTGAGCTCGCCCTCGATCGCGGCCGCGGCGACGAACGCGGCGAGCTCGGGCCCGAGCGGACCGGTCATCGCCGTGTCGGCCTCGGCGTCGCGGTCAGCACGTCGACGACCGGGTCGGTCGCGCGCGCCTCGGTGATGGCGAGGCGCAGGCGCAGCGTGTTGGGACCCGGCTCGCGCACGAGCTGAAAGCCCTTGCCGAGAGCGGGTACGCACCGCGTGCTCGAAGCGCGCGACCAGGTGGAGGAGATCCGCCTCGGGAATCGGCGCCAACGCGTTCTTGCCGCTCCGCCAGAGCGCCACCGGCTCGACGAGGATCTTGTCGTAGCCAGTCCATTGCGCCTTCGGGTTGCGGTAGACGAATGGGAGGTCCCTGTGTCGCCGAGGCGGAGGCGCGAGTAGTCGTCGAGGAACCCCGACCAGTCGCGCGGGGCCGGCGGCGGCGTGTGTACCCGCGCTCGACGACCATCGCTAGCGAGATCGAAAACCGCGATCGCAGCACCGGGCCTCCGGCGGGTCATGACGGGGCGCTTGTGGCCGGCGTCCCCGCGGTCGACAAGCGACCCGCCGGATCCTCACCTGCGCCGAATCAGCACACGAAAGGTGAGCAGCGGCGCGGTCGCCTCACTTGTTCCCGATGATGGCAGGCGATAAGAGCGGACGCGATCACGCACTTCTACGTAGCGCGTGTCCTCACGGAACATGACGCAGGCCGCTCGAGCGCTACTGACATTGCTGTTGGCGATCACACTGGTGGCCTCCGCGACCGAGCGTGCTGGCGGGACAGTATCCCGGGCGCGGCGACACCGGATGGGTCCTCGCCGGCAAACGCGAGTGCTGCAACGAGGCCATCGCGCTCGCCCAAGAAGACAGCGCGGTCGTCTGTCGCAACGTCGGCGGCAGCCCGAATCCCCTCCGCGGCGGCGTGCAGCGCCGCGGCTTCTGCAGTGGGAGTCGGCGGTCCACGACGACGGCGCGACGTATTTCCATTGTCAGGCCGAAGCCACGGTCCCATGTCGATGAGCCGCTTCGCATCCCACACGTCGTGTTCGCACGGCACGCGCGACCGTTTCACAACGAGTAGAGCGTCTGATACGCACCACGCGGCTCGCACTGGAGCGATTCCGCGCATGAGGAGCCAAGATGGCCATCGACGCGAAGGAGGAACCGGGCGAATCTCGTCCACCTGACGGTCCGGGATCGTCTGACGACCGCGGACTGGCGGACGGAGGTCGAGATGTCCTGTGGCCAAGCCGTTTCCGCGCCATCCCGATCGAGTACTTCACCGCTGAGTCCTCGGCTCGCACCTGGCTCGCCGACTGATGCGCATTCGGACGTCGCTGCATCAGGACTCGCCATCGTGTCGCTCGGCTCGCTCGCGGGCTGCATGATGATCGGACCGAACTACACTCGACCGGCCGCGCCGACGGCCGCCCATTGGATCGACGCCGAGGCGGCGCCGACGACCGCGGAGGTGCCTCCTCCCGACCTGACCGCGTGGTGGACCGTCTTCGGCGATCCGATCCTCACCTCGCTCGTCGAGACCGCGTATCGCCAGAACCCCGTCGCTCAAGACCGCCGGCGCGCGCGTGCTGGAAGCGCAAGCGCGGCGCGGCATCGCGATCGGCGGCATCTTTCCGCAGCAGCAGGAGGCCTTCGGCACCTACCAGCGCGTCGGCATCAGCGACGCGCGCGCCAATCAGGCCGTCGGCGACCACTTCTTCAGCGACTGGCAGGCCGGGTTCGACGCGGCCTGGGAGATCGACCTCTGGGGCCGCTTCCGGCGCGGCATCGAGTCCTCCGACGCCGAGCTCCTGGCATCGATCGCGTCGTACGACGACGCTGCTGGTAGCCCTCGTGGCCGAGGTCTCGGCCAACTACATCCAGCTCCGAACGCTCGAGGAACGCCTCGACGTCGCGAACGCCAACGTCGCGATCCAGGAGCGCGGCTTCGCCATCGCCGACGAGAAGTATCGCGCCGGCGAGGTGACCGGACTCGACTCGGCGCAGGCGCTCTCGCTGCTCGAAGATACGCGGGCGCTCATCCCCGATCTCGAGACCAGCATCCGGCAGACCGAGAACACGCTCTCGATCCTGCTCGGCATCCCGCCGCGCAACCTCGACGACCTGCTCGGCGCGAGCCGCGCGGTGATCCGCGTCCGCCGGCGAGCATCGCGCTCGGCGTCCCGGCCGACCTCCTGCGGCGCCGCCCAGACGTCCGCGTCGCCGAGCGCACGCTCGCCGCGCAGAGCGCCCAGATCGGCGTCGCCAAGGCGGACCTCCTGCCGCGCTTCGCGCTCGTCGGCACCGTCAGCGTCGCGGCCGAAGACTTTCCCGACCTCTTCGAGGGTCGGAGCTTCGAGAACTTCGGCGGTCCGAGCGTCCGCTGGGCGATCCTCAACTACGGCCGCATCACCAACAACGTCCGCGTCCAGGACGCCCGCTTCCAGGGCATTGATCGGCGTGTACGAGACGACGGTGCTTGCGCGCGCAAGCCGAGGTCGAAGCGCGCTCGCCGCCTACCTCGGCGCGCAGCGCCGGCTCACCTTCGTCGAGCGCAGCGTCGCCGCGGCCACCAAAGGCGGTGCGAGCTCGCCGAGATCCAGTACCGCGAGGGCGCGTACGACTACACGCGGGTCCTCGACACGCAGCAGTTCCTCGTCACCGAGGAAGACCGGATGGTCAACACCAAGGGCGCCGTCGGCGTGGCACTGACGGCGCTCTACAAGGCGCTCGGCGGCGGATGGGAGATACGCATGGGACAGGAGTTCGTCGCCGACGACCAGAAGAGCGCGATGCGGGAGCGGACCCGCTGGGGCGGCATGCTCGACGCCGACCGGCAGGAGCACGACGCCGAGGGCGCGGCGTCCGGCACGGAGGCGCGCGGCGGCGGGTTCCAGCCCCGCGCATGGTGGCCGTGGTGGTGACCATGCGTGACACTTGGAGGCTAGCGGCGCGCGCCGCTGGCGCGCTCAGCGTCGTCGCGCTCGCGGCGTGCGGCGGAAGCCGCAAGTGGCGCAGCTGCCGCCGCCCGAGGTCGGCGTGCGCGCGCGTCGCCGAGCGCGACGTCACCGACTTCTTCGAGACCACCGGCCGGACGCAGGCCGTCGACTCGGTCGAGATCCGCGCCCGCGTCTCCGGGCTATCTCGTCAAGGTCGGCTTCAAGGACGGCGACGAGGTGCAGCCGGGCGACGTGCTGTTCGAGATCGATCCCCGCCCCTACGAGGCGGAGCGTGCTGCGCGCCAGGGCGAGCTCGCGCGCTGGGAAGCCGCGCGGACGAAGGCCGAAGCCGACCTCGCCCGCAACCAGCGCCTCCTGCCGACCGGCGCGGCGAGCCAGAAGGAGCTCGACACCGCCATCGCAGTCGAAAGGCACCGCCGACGCCGAGATCATCTCCGCCCGCGGCACCCTCGACAAAGCCAAGCTCGATCTCGAGTTCTCCCGCGTGACGGCTCCGGTCCGCGGCCGGGTCAGCAAGGCGAACGTCACCGTGGGCAACGTGGTCGAAGTCTCCACGCTGCTGACGACCGTGGTGAGCAGCGAGCCGATGTGGATGTACTTCGACATCGACGAGCGGACCGTGCTGCAGTATGCGCGCGCTACGTCGCGGCGCATCCGAGCATGACGTCGAACCAAAGAAGCGCGCGCGACCTCGACGTTCCCGTCGAGATCGGCCTGGCCCACGAGGACGGCTACTCGGTCCGCGGCCTCGCTGGACTTCGTCGACAACCAGGTGAACACCGCCACCGGCACGATGTTGGCGCGCGGCGTCTTCGAGAACAAAGACCGCCGCCTGAGCGCCGGGGCTCTTCGTGCGCGTCCGTCCTGCCGATCGGCGACCCGACGCACTCGCTGCTCGTGAGCGAGCGCGCCGTCGGCACCGACCAGGGGACCAAATACGTCCTCGTCGTGAACGACCAGAACGTGGTCGAGTACCGGCCGGTGAAGCTCGGGCCGCTCTCCGAGGGCCTGCGCGTGATCCGCGAGGGCCTGAAGCCCGGCGAGCGGGTGATCGTCGCCGGCATCCAACGTGGCGCGGCCGGGCATCACCGTGAAGCCGCAAGACACGCCGCCGCCCGGCTACGGCGACGCGGCGCCGGCGGCCGCCGCGCAACGGCGGCGGGCCACCCGTAATGTCGCACTTCTTCATCGACCGCCCGATCTTCGCGACGGTGCTCTCCATCGTCATGGTGATCGTCGGCCTGGTGTCGCTGCTCGGCCTGCCGATCGCGCAGTACCCCGACGTCGACGCCGCCGGTGGTACAGATCTCGGCGCTGTACCCCGGCGCCGCCGCCAAGGTCGTGGCGGACACCGTCGCCGCGCCGATCGAGCAGGAGGTGAACGGCGTCGAGAACATGCTCTACATGCTCTCGAAGAGCACCAACGACGGCCAGCTCTACCTCGACGTCACGTTCAAGCTCGGCACCAACATCGACGACGCGCAGGTGCTGACGCAGAACCGGGTCGCGATCGCCGAAGCCAAGCTGCCGGAAGAGGTCAAGCGGCAAGGCGTCACCACCAAGAAGAAGTCGCCGTCGATTCTCCTCTGCGTCAACCTGATCTCGCCCGACGACAGCCGCGACGTCCTCTATCCTCAGCAACTTCGCCACCATCCAGGTGAAGGACGCGCTGGCGCGTCTGACCGGCGTCGGCGACGCCCAGCTCCTCGGCGCCCGCGACTACAGCATGCGCGTCTGGCTCGATCCCGAGAAGCTCGCCTCGCGCGACATGACCGCCGGCGACGTGCTGAAGGCGCTCCGCGAGCAGAACGTGCAGGTGGCCGCCGGCCGCATCGGCCAGCCGCCGGTGCCGCAGGGCATCGAGTTCCAGTACCCGATCAACACCCTCGGCCGCCTGCTCGAGCCCGAGGAGTTCGGCCAGATCGTGGTGAAGACCGGCGACCGTGGCCAGGTCACGCGCCTCACCGACATCGGCCGCGTCGAGCTCGGCGCCAAGAACTCCGGACGTCAACAGCTACCTCGACGGCAAGCCGGCCATCACGCTCGCCATCTTCCAGCTCCCCGGCTCGAACGCCCTCGCCACCGCCGACAGCGTCCGCGCCGAGATGGAGCGCATCAAGACGACCTTCCCCGACGGCGTCGACTACAAGCATCGTGTACGACACGACGGTCTTCGTCGACGAGTCGGTGCACGAGGTCTACAAGACGCTCTTCGAGGCCTTCGTCCTCGTCTTCATCGTCGTCCTGGTGTTCCTCCAGAACTGGCAGGCGACGATCGTGCCGATGATCGCGGTGCCGGTGTCGCTGATCGGCACCTTCGGCGTCATGGCGCTGCTCGGCTTCTCGCTGAACAACCTCTCGCTGCTCGGGCTCGTGCTGGCGATCGGCATCGTCGTCGACGACGCGATCGTCGTCGTCGAGAACGTCGAGACCTGGCTCGCCAAGGGCCTCTCGCCGCGCGACGCCACCCGGAAGGCGATGGACGAGATCACCGGCCCCGTGATCGCGATCACGCTGGTCTTGATCTCGGTCTTCGTGCCGACCGGCTTCATCGCCGGCATCAGCGGCCAGTTCTACAAGCAGTTCGCGCTCACCATCGCGGCCGCGACGGCGATCTCGGCGCTGAACGCGCTCACGCTCTCCCCGCCCTCGCCGCGCTCATCCTGAAGCCGCACGCCCATGGGGATGCGCACGCCGAGGCCCGTGAAGCCCTCCCGCGGCCGGCGATCGTGATCCTGCTGGCGCTCCTCGCCTACTGGCAGCTCGGCGGGCTCTTCGGCGGCGGTGGCGGCGGCCACGGCGCCGAGGCCGTGCACCACGCGGGCCCGCTCGCGACCTGGGGTCCGCGCGCGATGCTCGTGCTCGGCGGCGTCGCCGGATGGATGCTCGCGGGCTCGATCAACGCTCTCCTGAACCGCTTCTTCGCGGCCTTCAACCGCGTCTTCGACCGCGCGACCGCGGCGTACGGACGCGGCGTCGGGGTCCTGCTACGCGCCTCGACCGTCGTGCTCGTCGTCTACGTCGGCCTGCTCGTGCTCACCGGTCTCGGCTTCTCGTCGGTGCCCGCCGGCTTCATTCCCGAGCAGGACAAGGGCTACCTGGTCGTGAACGCGCAGCTCCCCGACGGCGCCAGCCTCGAGCGCACCGAGGAGGTCATGCGACGCGTGACCGAGCTCGCGCAGGACACGCCGGGCGTGCAGCACGTGATCGGCCTCCCCGGCTACTCGGTCCTCACCAGCAACAACATCTCGAACGTCGGCGGCGGCTTCATCATCCTGTCGCCGTTCGAGGAGCGCCTCGAGCACGGGCAGACGGGCCCGTCCGTGCTGACCGAGCTGCGGCGGCGCTTCAGCACGATCCTCGACGCGCAAGTGGTCGCGTTCGGCGCGCCGCCGGTCGAGGGCCTCGGGACGACCGGCGGCTTCAAGGTGCAGATCCAGGACCGCGCCGACGCCGGATTGTCCGGCGCTGGAAGACGCCGTCGCCAACGTCGCCCAGAAGGGCAACGCCCAACCCGGCCTCGTCGGGCTCTTCTCGAGCTTCCGCGCCAAGCAGCCCCAGCTCTACCTCCAGGTCGACCGCACGAAGGCGAAGGCGCTCGGTGTCGCGCTCAGCGACGTCTTCGAGACGCTGCAGGTCTATCTCGGCTCCTCCTACGCCAACGACTTCACCCGCTTCGGCCGCAACTGGCAGGTGAATCTGCAAGCCGACTCGTCCTTCCGCATCCAGCCCGAGGACGTCGGCAAGCTCAAGGTGCGGAGCGCCGCCGGCGACATGATCCCGCTCGCCACCTTGCTGACGGTCGAGGACTCGGTCGGCCCGGCGATCGTCAACCGCTACAACATGTTCACCGCCGCCGAGATCAACGGCAACCCGGGGCCGGGCACGAGCTCCGGGCAAGCGACCGCTCTCATGGAGGAGATCGCGAAGCAGGAGCTGCCGCCCGGCATGGGCTATCAGTGGACCGAGCTCACGCTGCAGCAGATCCTCGCCGGCAACACCGCACCCTTCGTCTTCGCGCTCGGCGAGCCTCTTCGTCTTCCTCGTCCTCTCCGCGCAGTACGAGAGCTGGTCGCTGCCGCTCGCGATCATCCTGATCGTGCCGATGTGCCTCCTGAGCGCCATCGGCGGCATCTGGCTCGTCGGCATGGACAACAACATCTTCACCCAGATCGGCTTCGTCGTCCTGATCGGCCTCGCGGCCAAGAACGCGATCCTGATCGTCGAGTTCGCGAAGGCGCGCGAGGACCAGGGCGCCGATCGTCCGACGGCAGCGCTCGACGCCGTGCCGCCTCCGGCTCCGGCCGATCCTCATGACCTCGTTCGCGTTCGGGCTCGGCGTGCTGCCGCTCGTCACGGGCGCGGGCGCCGGCGCCGAGATGCGGAACCCGCTCGGGGTCGCGGTCTTCTCGGGCATGATGGGCGTCACGGGCTTCGGCCTCCTGCTGACGCCGGTCTTCTACGTCGTCGATCCGCGGGCTCAGCACGCGGAAGGCGGCGAACGCGCCGGCGCACGCCGCGCCGGCGGCCGCCGAGCATCGTCCGACGCCATGACACTGCAGCTCCCTCCTGCATGCGTACTTCCGGCACCGCTACGCGGCGCTGTTCTACACGATGGTCGCCGTGCTCGGCGCGGGGCCGCTGCTCGCCGCGCTCGGGTTCGACCGCAACTGGACCCGCCTCTTCCTCGAGCTGAATCTCTTCGTCGCCGTCTTCGGATTCCCGGCGACGCGGCGCTCGGCCGCATTGCGCATCGTGCTCGCGCTCGCCGCGGCCGCGCGCGTGCTGGCTTTCGCCGTCGAAGGCCACACGATCGCGGTCGCGACGCGGCCCGATCGTGATCGCCGTCGCGTTCATCGCCGCGCTCGGCTCGCTCCGCTTCGCGCTTCGCTCCCAGCGCGTCGACGCGCCGAGCACGTCTACGCCGCCCTCGACGCCTACGTCCTGATCGGCATCTTCGCCGGCTTGCTGCACCACCTGATCGAGGAGACGTGGCCCGGCTCGTACGTGAGCGGCGGCGCGGCGATTCGCCGACTTCTCGTTCACGACCGCGATCTACTTCAGCTTCGTCACCCTCGCGACCCTCGGCTACGGCGACATCGTGCCGCAGAGCGACGTCGCGCGCGGCGTCACCGTGGTCGAGGCGATCGTCGGACAGCTGTACCTGGCGGTGCTGATCGCGCGCTTGGTCAGCAACGCCGCCCGGCCGGTCGCGAGCGAAGGGACGACGTCGTGAAGATCGCGATCAACACCGGCGGCGGCGACGCCCCGGCCTGAACGCGTTCGTCCCGCTCGCGGAGGCGGTCGCGCGCACGCGCCTCGTTCCGCCCGACGGCGACGGCGTGCTCACCGCCCGCACGCTCGGGATCAGCTTCGGCGACTGAGACCGGCATGAGCGCATCGGATCATGATGTGGCTCGAGCTCGCCCTCCTGCTCGCCTCGCATCCTGGTCGGCGCGCGCATCGGCGGCATCGCGCTCGGCGTCGCCGCCGGCGTCGGGCTCGCCTGCTTCGTCTTCGTCTTCGCCATGCCGCCGGGCCAGCCGCCGAGCACCGTGCTCGGCATGATCCTCGCGGTCATCACCGCGCTCGCGGTCATGGAAGCGGCGGGCGGCCTTGCCCTCGTGGTGGCGCTCGCCGAACGCGTGCTGCGCGGCAACCCGCGTGCCGTCACGCTGCTCGGCCCGCTCGTCATGTACGTCGCTCATCTTCATGGCGGGAACGCAGCACGTCGCCTACGCGCTCCTGCCCGTCATCGCGGAGGTGTCCGAGAAGGCGGGCGTCCGCCCCGAGCGGCCGCTCTCGATGAGCGTCATCGCGGCCCAGCACGGCCTGATCGCCTCGCCGATCTCGGCCGCGACGGTGCGCGTTGCTCGCGGGACTCGCCGGCGCCGCGGTGCCGCTCCCGAAGATCCTGATGGTGATCGTGCCGGCGACGCTGGTCGGTCTGCTCGCCGGCATCGCCAGCGTCGCGTGGCGCGGCCCCGAGCTCGCCGACGATCCGGAGTACCGGCGCCGGCTGGAAACGCAGGCGGCGACGCCCAAGGCGAAGGCCGCGACCGCATCGCCCGCCCGCGATCCGTACGGACGCGCCGCGATCGGCTGCTGTCTCCTCTTCCTCGCCGCCCTCGTCGCCGTCGTGCTCCTCGGCATCTTTCCCGGCGCTCCGTCCCGAGTACGTCCACACGGCGGCGAGCGGCGCCGTGAAGACCGGCCGGGTCGAGATGAGCCGCGCCATCATGATCCTGATGCTCGCGGCGGCGGGGCTCATGATGCTGCTCTTCCGCCCCGACCCCGACGCCGCGCTTGAAGGGGAGCGTCATGCGCGGCGGCCTCGTCGCGATCGTCTGCATCCTCGGCGTCTCGTGGATGGGCTCGTCCTTCTTCGCCGCCAACGAGGCGACGATCGTCGGCGGCATCGCCGACACCGTGCGCGCGCATCCGTGGGTCTTCGCCGTCGGCCTCTTCGTGCTCTCGCTGCTGCTCTTCAGCCAGGCGGCGGCCATCGCCATCCTGGTGCCCGTCGGCATGGCGCTCGGCTTGTCGGCGCCGCTCTCGTCGGCCTCTACCCGGCCGTCAACGGCAACTTCTTCCTGCCGACGTACGGCACGGTGCTCGCGGCCGTGTCCTTCGATCAGACCGGCACGACCCGCATCGGGTCGTGGGTCGTCAACCACAGCTTCATGCGCCCGGGACTGGTGACGACGATCGTCGCGACCTGCTCGTCGCTCGCGCTCGCGCGCCTGCTGCTCGGCTGAAGGAGGACTCGTCTCTATGCCCCGACCTCGTCTCGCTTCGCCGTCGTCCCGAGCCTGCTGCTCGCGCTCGACGGCGGCCGGCCTGCGCGCGCCGACCAGCCGACCCGGCTCGAGCACGACCTGCTCGGCGACAAGGCCGTACCCGCCAATGCGTACTACGGCGTGCAGACCGCGCGCGCCCTCGAGAACTTCCGGATCTCCGGCATCCCGATGAGCCGCTATCCCGGACCTCGTCGACGGTCTCGTGCTGACGAAGCTCGCCGCGGCGCGCGCCAACGCCGCCGTCGGCGCGATGGACGAAGCCCAGCTGCAAGCGATCGAGCGCGCCTGCGACGCCGTGCTGAAAGGCCGCCAGCGCGACCAGTTCGCGGTCGACCTCTACCAGGGCGGGGCCGGCACCTCGGCCAACATGAACGCCAACGAGGTGCTCGCCAACGTCGGGCTCGAGCTCACCGGCAAGCGAAGGGCGACTACAAGTGTCCTCGATCCGCACGACCACCTCAACATGTCGCAGTCGACCAACGACGCGTACCCGACGGCCCTCAAGCTCGCGTTCCTGCGCGGCAACGACCGCCTGGTGCCGGAAGTGCGGAAGCTCGCCGCCGCGTTCCGCGCCAAGGCCGAGGCGTCCATCACGACGCTCAAGATGGGCCGCACCGAGATGCAGGATGCCGTGCCGATGACCGTCGGCCAGGAGCTGCACGCCTTCGCCGCGACGCTCGGACGCCGAGGCGCAGAACCTGCTCGACGCCGAGCGCGCGCTCTACGCCGTCAACATGGGCGGCACCGCGATCGGCACCGGCCTGAACGCGCCGAAAGGCTACGCGAAGAAGTGCGCCAGCGAGCCTCGCGCGCCTCACCGGGAAGCCGATCGTCGCCGCCGCCGACCTGATCGCCGCCACATCGAGCCTGCAAGGCTTCGTCACCTACTCCGCGGCCGTCCGCGGGCTCGCCGTCACGCTCTCGAAGATCGCGAGCGACTTGATTCTGCTCGGCTCCGGCCCGCGCGCCGGGCTCAACGAGCTCAGTCTCCCGGCGCTCCAGCCGGGCTCGTCGATCATGCCCGGCAAGGTGAACCCGGTGATGCCCGAGGTGCTGAACGTGGTCGCGTTCCGCGTGATCGGCAACGACCTCGCGGTGACGCTCGCCGCGCGCGAGGGCCAGCTGCAGCTGAACGCGTACGAGCCGCTGGTCGCGATCGCGATCCTCGAGTCGCAAGATCTCCTCGAGCACGTGATGGCGGCGTTCCGCACCCAGTGCGTCGACGGCATCACGGTGAACGAGGCGCAACCTCGCCCGCGACATCGAGGCAGACCGTCGGCATCGTGACCGCGCTGAACCCCGTGATCGGCTACGAGCGCGCGACCGAGCTCGCCGCCGAAGCCTACAAGTCCGGCAAAGGCATCCTCGAGATCGTGCGCGAGAAGCACATCCTGACCGAGGACCAGATCCGCGCGCCTCGATCCCGCGAAGCTCACCGGCCTCGACCGCGGCGCGTACCCCAAACCCAAGAAGCCCTGAAGGAGAGCGCTCCATGACCCGACGTTCTCGCACATCGCTCTGGCCGCGCTCGCGGCGACGCGTCGCCCTCGCCGGCCCCGCCGCCGCCAAGGGCAAACCGCGTCTCGTCATCCTCGCGACCGGCGGCACCATCGCCGGCGCCGGCACTCCGGGCTCGGCGACCGACGTCGGCTACAAAGCCGGGCGCGCTCGCCGTCGACATGTTGATCGACGCGGTGCCGAAGATGCGCGAGCTCGCCGACGTCCGCGGCGAGCAGATCGCCTCGATCGGCAGCCAGGACATGAACGACGAGGTATGGGTGAAGCTCGCCGCGCGCACGAACGAGCTCCTCGCCTCCCGCGACGTCGACGGGATCGTGATCACGCACGGCACCGACACGCTCGAGGAGACGAGCTACTTCCTCCATCTCCTGGTGAAGAGCGACAAGCCGGTCGTGATGACCGGCTCCATGCGGCCGGCGACCGCCATGAGCGCCGACGGCCCGCTCAACATGTACAACGCGGCCGCCGTCGCCGCCGACCCGGCGAGCCGCGGCCGCGGCGTCCTGGTCGTCCTCAACGACGACATCCACTCGGCGCGCGACGTCGTGAAGACCCACACGACCGACGTCGAGACCTTCCGCTCGAACGAGGCGGGCCTGATCGGCGTCACCCTCTTCGGGACGCAAGAGTACTCACCGCATGCCGGCGCATCCGTTCGGACCGAAGACCGACTTCAAGATCAAGGCCGGCCAGACGCTGCCGCGGGTCGACGTGATCTATGCTCACGCCGGCATGTCGCCCGATCTCATCGACGCGGCGGTCGCAAACGGCGCCAAGGGACTCGTCATCGCGGGCGTCGGCGACGGCAACATGACCGCGCCGGCGATCGAGGCGATGAAGCGCGCGATCGCCAAGGGCGTGATCGTCGTCCGTTCGAGCCGCGTCGGCACCGGCTTCGTCCGGCGGAACGTCGAGGTCAACGACGACACGCTCGGCACCGTCGCCGCCATGGACCTGAATCCCGGCAAGGCTCGCGTCCTCCTGAAGCTTGCGCTCGTCACGACGAGCGACCCAAAGTCCGTACAAGGCTTTTTCGAACGCTACTGAGCAGAGGAGATCTTCCCATGGCCAAGCCCACGACCACCTCGACGTCGGCCGCCGACCTCGCGCGCCTGCTCGTCGCCGTCGCCGACGCCGACACCGTCCATCGCGACACGTACCTACGCCGCGCCCGCGCCCTGCTCGCCGACGAGCTGCCCGCCGATCGCTACCGCGGCATGCGGGCGTCCAGCACCAGATCGACGACGCCATTGCCCGCAGTCGTTCCGCCGCCGTCATCCAGGATTGGAAGCTCGTCCACGAGCTCGCGGCAAAGGCCGATCAGCTGCGGAAGAGCGCCGAGACGGCCGGCGCCGCTGATCGGGATCGGCGAGCAGGTCTACGATGCTCCGGCCATCGCCCTCGATCCGTTCTCGCCCGGCCTCGCGGCGCTCGCGAAGGCGCCGGATCTCGCGAAGACCCGCGACGACGCCGTGGCGGCGCTCACCCGCCTCGGCGGCCGCCGACACCCCGAACGCGGCGCTCTACGACGCCCGCCGCACGTATCTCGCCGCCCTCGCCGTGGCGCGCCGCACGGCGGAGGTCGAGAAGCGAGAGCGCGCGGCCCGTCCGCTCGGTCGCCGAGCTCGAGCGCCTGGCGTTCGAGGCGGCTCAGCAGGGCGAGGTCGGCGAGCTGCAACGTCTCGCACAGGAAATCCTGACGCAGAAGGCCGCGGAGAAGAAACCGGAAGGCAAGACCGCTGCCGCACCGGAGGCCGCCGCCCCCCGACCACGGCGGCGACCGCAGACCAATGCCCGGTCGACCTCGGCGCACCCTTCGCCGCCGGCGTCGACGCGCGAGCCCGTGCCCTCGGGTTCGCCGTGGCACTGACCGAACCGCTGCCGGAGGCCGCACCGTTGGTCGATTTCGTCGCCGCGCGCATCGGCCAATCACTCCTGCAGGACGCCAACGAACGAGCACGAGGGCACGATGAAGATCGAGGCCCTGGTGGATCAGGGCACATGGCCCGCGGGCGCGTCGGAGCACATCAAGACGTTGGTCGGGCAGTTCGTCCGGAACGTGTTCGTCAACTCCGGAGGGGCACGCTATCGGCCCGCGTTTCTCGCCGAGTCCGTCATGATCGAGGATTTTCCCGAGGACAAAGACCCACCCGCGGATTCCCGGGTGCTCGCCGCGCTCGGGCTCCGGCAGCGGCGCGGCCTCGCCCGCGACGACATCGAGTCCGCCCTCCTCGCGCACGGCGCCGAGGTGCTCGGAGAGCTCGGGCTCGACCCGGTCGAGTTCCGCCTCGTCTGCATTCCCTCAGGATCTCTTCAGCCGCTTCGGTCGCGATCGCGGCTGGGGCTCGGCGCAGCAGTGGACGCATTTCGACGGCTATCAGGTGATCAAGGGCGGCCGGCTGCGGGCGCTCGTCGGCGGCCACGCCCGCTATGGGGGTCTCCAAGATCCGCCAGCATCGCGCCGTCCGACCAGCGCGACACCGTGATCGCGCGCTTCGCCGTCGTCCGCCGCGCCCGGCACGTCGCCCGCTGGCGCTGACGCCACCACCAACCCAGGAGGACCACAGTCATGGAGATGCCCCTCGCGAAAGTGATGAAGCGCTCGCAGTCGTTCGCGAAACCCTTCTGTGTGAGCAGCGGCAAGGCTTTCGCCTCGCCGACGTCGGATCCTCGGGACACGCTCGATCTCACCGCCGAGGACAAGCCGCGCGCGCCAAAGAGGCGCTCGCCATGGGCGTCGACGCGCTCGCCCAGCTCCAGGACCGCCTCTATGCACAGGACCGCTGGGCGGTCCTGCTGATCTTCCAGGCGATGGACGCCGCCGGCAAGGACGGCGCCATCAAGCACGTGATGTCGGGCGATGAATCCGCAGGGCTGCCAGGTGTACTCCTTCAAGGCGCCGAGCAGCGAAGACCTCGACCACGACTTTCTGTGGCGCGTGCCTCGCGCTGCCTGCCCGAGCGCGGCCGCATCGGCATCTTCAACCGCAGCTACTACGAGGAAACCGCTCGTCGTGCGCGCCCATCCGAGCTGCTGGCCGCCCAGAAGATACCGCCGTCGCTTGATCGGCAAGCGCATCTGGAAGGAGCGCTGCGAGGACATCGTCGCCGTCGAGCGCTACCTCGCGCGAAACGGCGTCCTCATCCGCAAGTTCTTTCTGCACGTCTCGCGCGACGAGCAGAAACGCCGCTTCCTCGAGCGCCTCGACAATCCGGACAAGAACTGGAAGTTCTCGGCGAACGACGCCAAGGAGCGCGGCTTCTGGAAGGACTACATGGAGGCCTACGAGGACACGATCCGCCGCACCGCCACGCCCGAGGCGCCGTGGTACGTCGTCCCCGCCGACAACAAGTGGTTCACGCGCGTGGTGGTCGCCGCGGCGGTGATCGACGCGCTCGGGTCGCTCGGGCTCGAGTACCCGACGGTGAGCGCCGAGAAGCGCAAGGAGCTCACGGCGGCGAAGCGGGCGCTGGTGCGTGGCGGCTGAGCCGGCGTGCCGGCGGCTTGTGCACGCGACGACGGCGCGCCGCGGCTCCGTTCCTCACTGCTCGTGCGTGCTGCTCGTCGCGTGGTCGCCGGCGCAGGCCGAGGAGGCGCCCGAGGCGTCCACCTACGGTGGAAGCCTCTGGTCGCGTTCCACGCTCAGCGGGAGCTGGGGCGGCGTCCGCGACCGGTGGGCCGCCAAGGGCATCACGTTCGGTCTCGACGCCACCTACACCCTCCAGGGCGTCGCCGGCGGCGGGTTCGACGGCCCCGTGTTCGAACGCGTCTCCGACGAGGACGACGTCGGCAACGTCCTTTCCGGCATGGTCGACGTCGCGTTCGACACCGGCAAGGCGGGGCTCTGGGAGGGCGGCACGTTCAATGCGCGCGTCGACGGCCGGGTGGGCCGCTCGATCCTGCAGCGTGCCGGCAGCGTGTCGGCGGTCGACAACGACGCGCTCTTCCCGAACGTCGTCGACCGCTTCGACGAGCCGAGCCTCGCCCTCACGGCGCTCACCTTCACGCAAGCGCTCGGGGCGGGGTTCTCGGCTTTCGGCGGCCTCATGAACACGGCCGAGGGCGACGCCAACGAGCTCGCGGGCTCCGCCCTCGCCAACGACTTCTTCCTGAACAGCGCCCTCCTCTACTCGCTCGTCGAGGACGCGACCGTGCCGAACGTCACCCTCGGCGGCGGGGTCGGCTGGGAGCCGCACGAACGTGTCGCGGGCTCGTTCTCGGTGTTCGGCACCGTCCGAGACGGCGGGCGAGAGCCCGTTCCAACCGCACGGGACCACGTTCGCGACCGAGTGGACCGTCAGCCACCGTCTCTTGACCGGCCGGGTGCCGAGACCTTCGGCGCGCTCTACGGCATCGACACGCGGCGCACGGACATCGCCGCCGACCCGCGCACCGTGCTCGGTCGACGTGCTCGCGGGCCGGCCCGCCCCGACCACGCTCGCCGACACGTGGGCGCTCTACTACAACGCGCACCAGTTCCTTCAGGGCGATACCGACGGAGGCTTCGGGCTCTTCGTACGGGCCGGACTCTCGGACGGCAACCCCAACGTCGTGAAGTGGAACGCGGCCGGCGGGATCGGCGGCATCGGATCGCTTCCGCGCCGGCCGCACGATCGTTGGGGCCTCGGCGCGTTCGCCCTCGGCATGAGCGACGAAGATCTCCTCCAGGGTCTCGGCGTCGGCACCGAGATCGGCGGCGAGGTCTTCTACAACGTCGCGCTGACGCCGTGGCTGCACGTCACGCTCGACGCGCAGGTGATCGACTCCGCCCTGCCCCGTCCCGATACGGCGTGGGTGCTCGGGATGCGGACGCACGTCGACCTCTGACGGGGACAGATGCGGCGCCTTCATCGAACGCTACCTCGATCCCGCCGATCGCCTGGGCGAGGTCCTCTTCGGTCTCATCATGGCGCTCGGCTTCACCGGCGCGGTGCGGCTCGGACACGAGAGCCGCGGACAACCGCGCGCTCTTCATCGGCATCTTCGGCTGCAACCTCGCCTGGGCGATCGTCGACGGGGTGATGTACGTGCTGACGGCGCTCTTCGATCGGGGACGGAAAGTCCGCCTCTTTCGCGAGGTGGCGCGCACCCCGAGCGACGAGGCCGCGCTACGACGGATCGGCGATGAGCTCGACGGACCGCTCCTCGAGCTCACCACCCCCGAGGAACGCGGCCAGCTCCATCGCTGGATCCTGACGATCCTCCGCCGCGAGCGGCCCGACCCGCCGCAGCTCCGCCGCGCCGACGTGCTCGGCGGCGTGGCGGTCACGCTGGTGATCGTGCTCGCCACCGTTCCCGATCGTCGTGCCCTATCTCGTCGTGGCGAACCCGAACGTCGCGGTGCGGCTGTCCCATCTGATCGCGCTCACGCTGCTGTTCCTGCTCGGCGCGTGGTGGGGCGGGTCGTCGGCGGGCAGCCGCTCCGCATCGCTTCCGGCTCTGACGCTGCTCGGCATGACGCTCGTCCTCATCACGATCGCGCTCGGAGGATAGCCCAAGCCTCCTAGGGCAGTGCGGCGGCGGTCTCTGACAGGCAATAGCGGTCGCCGACGTACGCGAGAACGGCGGCACCCCGAGTCGGACGCCGAGCCGCCATTCGATCGCGTGCGGTGCGACGCCGGACGCGTGGATCGTGCCGTCGTGGATGCCATGCAGATGATGCGCGGCGCAGACCACGGTGCGATTGTCGCGCCGGTGGTCACCGCCGCGCGAACGGAAGCGAAGGTGGTGATCACGTATCTATCTGCCATCGCGTTATTATCGAGGAATACGAAGAGTCGGCGGTCGATTGACCAGACGCGTCCTTGCTGGGGAATAGGCCGGAAGTCCAGTGGAGGCGCGTAGTCCGATAAAAAATGTACTGTCACCCAACACGCGTAATGCGTGTCCTATCGGCACACGTGCTTTGACCTGCTTAGCAATATGCTGGCGCGCGCAGCTGAACCGCCAGGGCGTTAGCAGGATGCTGGAAAACTCGCCGCCCGGCGACGGGTGAGATAGTGGCCTGCGCACCGAGGCGGGCGAGGTGCGGAGGGTGGACGATGCGGGTGACGGGATCGGCAGGCTACGATGTTCAGGCTATCTGGCGCCGGAGCTGCCGCGTGCCGACCGATCATCCGCTGCGGACGCTGCGGCCGATGGTGGATGAGGCGCTCGGGAACCTCGGGGTCTTCGACGCGAGGTACGCCAACGGAAGGTCGGTACGTCGATTCCGCCCGAGAAGCTCCGGTGGCGTTGATCCGGCAGCTCCTCTCACAGCGTGGCGGAGCGAGCGGCAGTTGATGGAGCAGCCCGACTACAATCTCCTGTTCCGGTGGTTCGTGGGCCTGAATGCGGACGAGCCGGTCTGGGACGCGAGCACGTTCAGCAAGAATCGGGACCTGGCCGCCGGCGCAGCAGATCGCGCGGATGTTTCCCGCGCGTCGGTCGGCCAGGCGCGGACGCAGGGCTCGCTCTCCGCCGAGCACTTCACCGTCGATGGATCGCCGGATCGAGGCGTGGGCGTCGCTCAAGAGCTTCCGCTCCGGACGGACGAGATCGCCGGCCGAGTCGGCCACCGCCGGATGATCCGGGGAATCCCGAGGCTGTGGACTCTTCACGGCGAACGGCGGAGCAATGCGACGCACGCGTCCACCACGGATCCCGACGCGCGGCTCGCCAGCATAGAAGGGCGTAGGGGTACGAAGCGCGGTTGAGCTATCGCGGTCATGTGCTGATGGAGAATCGTCACGGGCTGGTGGTGGAAGGAGCTGACCCACGCGACTGGCACCGCTCGAATGCAGCGAGGCGGCCGTGGCCATGGCGACCACGATCTGCGACGCGCGGCGCCGGGCCAGCGCTCGGCGCCGACAAGGGCTACGACACGCAGGACTTCGTGACGGCGCCGCGGCTTGGACATCACACCCCACGCGTCGCCCAGAACGCGAAGAATCGGTGCGGAGCGCGGATCGATACGCGCACGACCCGCCACGCGGGGGCCGCGCCGCTCAGCCAACGCAAGCGGAAGCGTGTCGAGGAAGTGTTTGGCTGGATGAAACGGTCGGGCTGGGGTTACGGAAGGTTCGGCACCGGGGCCGCGAGCGGGTCGGCTGGCAGTTTCTCTTCACCGCCGCGGTCTAAGGCAATCTCGTCCGACTCGCACGCTGAGCCGTCGCCGCTCACATGAGGAGCGCGCGACGGCGGAGGATCGGCCGCGCCGGAGCATGCACCGCAGCACGCCAGTGACCCCGCCTGACCGGGTGAGGGCGTCAGCTCACTGCAGACTTCACAAAAAGCCACGTCTCGATGAGGGATACGCCTGCGCAGTGCGCTGTTTTTCAGCATCCTGTTAGGCAGCCAGATTGAGCCGCAACCGAATCCGACGAAGCGCGCAGCGGCGACGCTGTCGTGGGCCGGACCCGAATCGCCCATGCGGCCAAGCGGTACTGGGGTTATCCAGAACGATTGATCTGGCTCTGGAAGTCGGCTCCTGACCGTCACACCTGACTTCAATCGTTTCCGAACCAGTGTACTGCGCAGTTCAGTACGAACGTCAGATTGTGGGTTTCTATGCGCTCTCGGGTCCGGGGCGACCCGCGAACTCGCCGAGCATCTGTGGGTTGACCCGGACTGCATCGGCCGCGGTGCAGGTGGCGCGCTGCTGTTTGCGCATCTGTTCGACGCCTTCGGGCGATGCGCGTCTCGCGCCTCACGATTGAATCGGATCCCGCAACGCCGAGGGATCTCTATCGCCGCATGGGCGCGCGCGGCGAGTTGACGTGTGTCTTCAAGGCCGGCGGGCGGTAACCTCCCGGGCTGCTTGCGATCCGTCCTCCTCGCTCAAACGTGCAGCCTACCAAGGCATTGGAGCGGACCGGGCGGCGACCTGACGCAGCACCGTCGAGTCGGCACGTTTGCCTGAACACCGCTCATCGTTGCCGGTCGCGTTAATACGGCCGCAAGACACGCCGCTCTGGCATGCTTGACTCCCAGGATGTCACTCTTGAGCGCATTGCATCTGGACAAGCGCCCAATTGCTCAACAATCTGCTCGAACTCTATGTTCATGATCTCAGTGCAGTCTTCGACGTTGAGGTTACCGGTGCCGCATTCGGCCGCTCGATACGACAAGCTACCGCTGGTATTGGTCATTACACCCAACCACGCACCTCGCCTACCCTTGTCCGCGTGCGCGGTCGTGTCGCTGGTCCGCACCGCGTCACGCGCGGTTCGGCTCGCCACCGCCGATCCGTTGGACTCCAGACCTAGCGGAATTCTTTGTGCCTCGTTCGCACCGTCGCTCCGGCGTCGGCCGGAGAGCGGCGGTCCTGCTCTGGAACAGCTCGGCCTGCACACTGGATCGTCCGAGTAGCGGAGGCCCATCGTGATGGCTTGTGCTTCTGGGGAAGAGACGACCTCGGCACTTCACTCACGGCGTTTTCTCGGTACCACGGCATATCAGCAAGCACCAGATCTTCCAGGCATTCTCATTTGGCAGTCCCGCCGTCGACTGCGGCCGTCTAACCCAGGCTGAAGCTGCCGGGCCGGGGCGGCCGCCATCGGCTGGATGCCCTCACCGTCTCCAATACTCGTGCAACGAGTAACGTGCGGCAATCCACGTCCCATGAACGCCCGTCACCGCCGATCGAGCAATACGTAACTGAACGCGACAA